>OGHY01000853.1_pt1 | contig 15462 bp, 13 predicted proteins | sample 1571541 | NCBI WGS metagenome assembly OGHY01 (sample SAMEA2581943, study PRJEB24529) | metagenome | biome: Human gut stool | place: China | collected 2011
TATATCGCACACATCAAGTGAAGATTTAGAAACTATAGCCGCAAGCTCCAATGCTGGTATCTCTTTTGCAACATCATGCAAAAGTCCTGCAATATAAGCCTTGTCTGCGTCAGCACCATATCTTTTTGCAAGCTCCACAGCGGAATTTGCAACGTTCATAGAGTGTGTGTATCTCTTTTTTGATAAATGTTCTTTTAGGTATGCTTTATAAATGCCTATTGTTTTTTTATCTGCCACTTAGAAAACCTCGGTTATACAAATTTTTATCCACTATATATTGTACAACATTTTCACTCATTTTTTTTGAGCATTTGACGTATCTCAGTTGAAGACACCTCAAATGGGTCGGTTTTTACTATGATTATCTCTCCACCCTCGGCTTTGAGCTGTTTGGCTTTCACCTCTATGTGGTCAATGTCCTCATGCGAGCGTGCAACGCAGATAAGTGCCGAAAGTGATAATATCTCCTTATACTGATACCATTCTTCAAATGAAAGCAACATATCGCTGCCCATTATAAAAAACAACTTATCATGTGGATATATCTCTTTTAGATGTCTGAGTGTTATCACTGAATAGCTTTTGCCCTCTTGCTTAAGTTCCCAATCGGATATTTCCACACATGGGATATCTGCAAAAGCAAGTCTGCACATATTCAACCTATCCTCAGAGGAAGCTAAGTCCTCCGCTTGCTTATGTGGAGGTATTCTGTCAGGCATGACGATCATCTTGTCAAGACCCGCCTGCTCCGCTACGCTTTTAAGGCAATTTAAATGCCCTAAGTGAACAGGATTGAACGTGCCGCCGAAAACACCTATTTTCATTACTTTGACTTTAATTTTATAACAGGCTGCTTCTCATTGCGTTTATAAAGTACCGCCTTTGAGCCTATTACCTGAACGACTTCAGCAGATATCTTTTCAGCGATCTCCTCTGCGGCTTCCCTTGCGGTGTACATTGAGTTGTCAAGCACCTTTATTTTTACAAGCTCGTGAACTCTCAGATAATCGTCTATCTGTGCCACCTGAGCGTCATTAACTCCGCCCTTGCCTATCTGAAAAGCAGGCTGTATAAGCGAAGCCATACCTTTGAGTTCTGCTCTTTGTTTAGTTGTAATCATAATCTAAATCCTTTCAGTTTACTGCTTTGTGAGCTGTTCAAGCAAAGCTTTCAGTGCGTTTGCTCTATGGGAAACGGTATTCTTTGTTTCTGAGTCCACCTGAGCAAAGCTCTTGTTCCCATACATGAAAATAGGGTCATAGCCGAAGCCGTTTTCGCCAACAGGCTCGTGAGCTATCTTACCGAATACTTTTCCCTCAACGGCTATCTCTTCACCGTCTGCTTTGATAAAGTGTATTGTACAGGTAAAGTGTGCTCCCCTTTTATCATCAGGTATTTCTTTCATTTTTTTAAGCACAAGAGCGGTACGCTCATCATCAGTTTCGAGTCCGCCATATCTTGCTGAATATACTCCAGGCTCACCATCCAGGGCGTCTATCTCAAGACCGCTGTCGTCTGCAAGTACAGCACAGCCGCAAAGCTTGAATGCAGCTCTTGCTTTTAGTGCAGAGTTTTCAGCAAAATCAAGCATAAGACCTGCCTCTGATTGCGAGAACACCTCATAACCAAGCGGTTCAAGCAGCTGTTTATACTCTCTTATTTTACCTTTATTGTTGCTTGCAATAACAAGTTTCATGTCCTCTCCTTTAGCTGTGTATATAAGATACCTTGTTTTTCTTCAACTTTTCACGGCATTTCATTGCTTTGTCTTTGAAAATTGTACCGATACAGTCCTCATTGAAAACAACTTTCATTCCACATTCTATAGCACCAATGGCTGTATTGATAACCGAAACTCCGCCGTCCACGCCGACGATCTCTATCTCTTTAACGTTTCTCGCCCTCATAAAATCTTCCAGAGCAACGTTAGTGAAAGCGTCAGGCTTGCTTTTTGAATATATATTCTTTGAAACGACTTTCAGTTTCGCCGGAAAGCTAGCCGCAGGTGTTCCCTCTTTGGGCATTCCTCCACCCAGAAGCCCCTTTTTGTAGCTGACGATATAAAAGACCTCCTCAGCTTTATAAGCAGAGATACGCTTGTTTATAGCGTCAATAAGTGCGTCGGCATCATATGAGTATGTGGTCTTATCTCTGCCCCTTCCTACATACATTTCCTGCATATCAACTACAAACAAAACCTTATCCATAAAAAATTCCCCCTGATTTTATACTTTTAAGTGTCTAATCCAATATTCTATTATTCAAACAGTGCTTCAACAAAATCTCTTGCTGAAAACGGCTGTATGTCGTCTATTTTTTCGCCTACTGTAACAAGCTTTACAGGCACTTGCAGATCGTCGGTTATGCTGATAATTATTCCACCCTTGGCTGTGCCGTCAAGCTTGGTAAGAATAATACCCGTTATATCAGCTACTTCGTTGAACTGTCTTGCCTGATTAACTGCGTTCTGTCCCGTTGTAGCGTCAAGCGCAAGCAGGACTTCGAGAGCGCAGCCCTCTGCCTGCTGGTGAACTATACGGGATATCTTTTTCAGCTCGTCCATAAGGTTTTTCTTATTGTGAAGACGACCTGCGGTATCGCATATAACAACGTCAGCCTGTCTAGCCTTAGCCGCCGCCAGTGCGTCAAATACCACAGAAGCAGGGTCTGAACCTTCGTTGTGCTTGATTATGTCTACCCCTGCACGCTCTGTCCACACTTCGAGCTGGTCAATAGCAGCCGCTCTGAAAGTATCAGCCGCCGCAACGATAACCTTTTTGCCTTGTTTGTGAAGCTGATAAGCAAGCTTGCCGATAGTTGTTGTTTTGCCAACACCGTTTACACCGATAACCAGTATAACTGATGGTGTTGTTGACATATCGAGCTTCTGATCCTCACCGAGCATTTCTGTGATTATCTCTTTAAGCATATCCTTGATTTTTTCAGGTTCTTTAACGCCCTCCTGCTTGACTTTCTGTCTGAGCTTATCGCATATCTTTTCAGAAGTTGTAACACCGATATCGCAGAGGATAAGCGTTTCTTCAAGCTCCTCAAAAAGATCTTCATCTATTTTGCTGAATGAATGGAGCAGACTTTCTATTCTGCCCATCATTGAGTCTTTAGTCTTTTTAAGACCATTTTTCAGCTTTTCAAAAAATCCCATTTCTTCACTCCTATTCAAGTTTCATTTGACGTGTTTCCGAAACGTCCATTTTAAGAAGCTTGGAAACACCCTTTTCTTGCATCGTTACGCCATACAGAACGTCAGCTTCTTCCATCGTTCCACGTCTGTGAGTAATGGTGATAAACTGTGTTTTATCTGTAAGGTGGTGCAGATATTGTGCATATTTACTTACGTTCACATCATCAAGCGCCGCTTCTATCTCATCGAGAAGACAGAAAGGTGATGGAGAAATTTTCAGGATTGCAAAATAAATTGCAATAGCCACCAGAGCCTGCTCTCCGCCTGAAAGGGACATAAGGTTTGTTATGACCTTGCCTGGCGGCTGAACGTTTATCTCAATACCACATTCAAGTACATTGTTTGGGTCTGTGAGAATAAGCTCGCACTGACCACCACCGAAAAGCTCGGTGAAAATTTTCTTGAAGTTCGCATTTATGCGCTCAAAGCTGTCGGTGAACATATTCTTCATATTTTCTGTCAGATCCTCGATAAGTTTTTCAAGTTCTGTTTTTGACGTATTTACGTCATTAAGCTGACCTGTGAGAAATTCGTGTCGTTGTGACACTTCTGCATATTCCTCTATAGCTCCAAGGTTTACGCTTCCAAGATTTCTTATCTTTCCACGAAGTTCGTTGAGTCGCCTGTTAGCTACCGTTATATCCACAATATCCTCGGCTATCTCTGCAGCGTCGCTTCTTGTAAGCTCATAATCGTCCCAAAGCTGTGCCACAAGCTTATCAAAGCCTGCAGTAACAGATTTTTTCTGTTCCTCCGCTCTTGTAAGCTGACCTGAAAGTGTTTCCTTCTCGTCCATTTTGTGCTTCTGCTTGGTGCGAAGTTTGTTTGCTGCATTGTCAAGCTCAATATGCTCACGCTGAGCCTGCTCCGCCATTTTCTGTGCGGCGGCTATCTTTTCGTCAGCACCGCTGAGTTCCTGTTTGGTCTGAAAAATAAGCTCTTTCTTCTCGGCTATTTTCTTTTCACACTCGGAGATATTATCGTTCAACTTGCCGCTGTCAGTATCACTGTCGCCGATAGTTTCTTCAAGCTGTGATATTGAAAGCTTGCAGGCATCAAGGTCTTTGGATAACTCTGCCGCCATTATCTTCATTTGCGAAAGCTCTTCGCTGAGCTGTTCACGCTTATTTTTAAGTTCTGCCTGCTTATTCTGAGAGTCGGCAAGCTTGGCTTCATTATCTGATATCTCAGCTTCGATTTCTGAAAGTTCTGTCTGAGCCTTGTCGATATCTCCGCTTACTATCTTGTATTTATTTTTCAGTGTTTCGATAAATGTTTCTATCTCATCAAGCTTGTTTTCATAGTCAGAATAATACTCTGAAACACGCTTTATTTCCATTTCAAAACGGAGTATATCGCTGTTTACCTGTGAAAGCTTTTCCCTTAGTCCCTCGGTATCAGCGGTGTATTTTGAAACCTCTTGATTTAGCTTCTCAACCTGCTGTTTAAGCTCTGTAAAGGAGTTTTCAAGTGCTGCTTTCTTTTTAGCAAGTGCTTCCGCTTCATTTTTTCTTGTAAGCAGACCTGTCTGTTTGGAAACGCTTCCTCCTGTGAATGAGCCGCCCGCGTTTATCACCTGTCCGTCCAGGGTAACGATGCGGAATTTATAGCCGTATTTCTTTGCGATAAGGGTTGCACTGTCGATATCCTCTGCTATGCAAATCCTGCCTAAAAGGCTGTTGATTACGCCCTCAAACTGGCTGTCATACTTAACAAGCTCACAGCCTAGAGCTACAAAGCCGTCCTCATTTTCAAGTTGCGGCATATTTAGCCTGTTTCCTCGAACTGATGTAACAGGCAGAAATGTTGCACGGCCTGCTCTGTTCTCTTTCAGAAGCCTGATACCTCTCTTAGCAGAGTCCTCATTGTTTACGACAATGTTCTGAAGTGCGCCACCCAACGCAGTTTCAATGGCTACAGAGTATTTTGTCTCAACAGATATAAGCTGAGAAACAGTACCGCAAATGCCGCTTATCCTACCCTGCTGTGAGGCTTTCATTATGTGCTTTACGCTGAACTGAAAGCCCTCCATGGAGTTTTCAAGGTCGGCTATAGTCTTTATCCTGTTCTCAACGTCACGGAGCTGTATTTCCGTATCTGTGAGATTTTTGCGACATTCTGAAAGCTTTGTGTTTCTAGTTTCAAGAAGCTTTGCAAGTCCGCTCATGCGGTTTGTAAGCTCCTGCTTGTTTTCGTCAGCTTTGCCTTTTGATTCACGCAGTTCCTTTAATTCCTTTGAAGAAAGTTTTGAATGTTCTTCAAGCTGTTTTTTTCTTTCAAAAGAATTTTCGATCTGTTCATCAATATCCGAAAGGTTGTTTTTAGCATTTTCAAGTCTGAATGAAACTTCCGACTTTTTCATGTAAAGCTCATTTATAAAGCTTCCAGCTTCACTTACCGACTTGTCAGATAATGCAGTTTTATCAATAAGCTCAGAAAGTTCTTTTTCCTTACAATCTACAGCTTCCTGCTGCTTTGCTTTTTTCGCGTCGAGTTCTTCAAGCTCCTGTCTGCGTGTTTTCAGCTCAGCCTCAAGATAGTATTTTGATGAGTTGGACTCACTTATCTGCTCTTTAAGCTTCAAAATATTATCTTCAAGGTGAGAAATATCATTCTCATATACTGCGATCTTTGACAGTGCCTGAGAGTTTTCAAGCTCCACCTGATGTATCTGATTTTTGTAGCTGTCAGCAAGCTCAGATTTTTCAGCGCTCTTTGCAAAGCTGTCATTTATATCATCTTCAATGCTTTCAAGCTCCTGCGTGATGACCTCGTACTCTTTTTTTACAGCAGAAAACTTCTCCTCATAACCTGCTATTTGGCTCATATACTCATTGAGCTTATGCACCCATACGGAAACTTCCAGCTTTCTCTTTTCTTCATCAAGGACTCTGAACTTCTCCGCCTTTTCAGCCTGCGCTTTAAGCGGACCTATTCGTCCTTCTATCTCTCCCATGATGTCATTGATACGAGAGAGATTATCCTCAGCCGCCGCAAGCTTTTTTTCGGCTTCTTTTTTCTTTGAACGGAATTTTGAAATGCCTGCCGCTTCTTCAAATATCTCACGGCGGTCATTGGATTTTCCGTTTACGATATCTGCTATCCTGCCCTGACCGATTATCGAATAACCGTCCCTGCCAAGACCGGTGTCCATAAAAAGTTCCACGATATCCTTTAAATTTACTTCTTTACCGTTTATCATGTAAAAGCTGTCGCCATTGCGGTAAAGCTTTCGTGATACTGACACGGTGTCGCTGTCATATTCAAGTGCACCGTCCTCGTTGTCTATGGTGATAGTTACCTGAGCAAAAGGCGCTTTTGGTCTAGTTTGAGTGCCGTGAAAAATAATGCCTGCCATTTTTTCACCTCTCAGGGCTTTGGAAGATTGCTCGCCCATTACCCAGCGCATAGCGTCACCGATATTACTCTTGCCTGAGCCGTTAGGACCGACAACTGCGGTGATACCTTTATTGAATTTCAGCTCTATTTTATCTGGAAAAGACTTAAAGCCCTGCAATTCAAGTGATTTAAGATACATTATTTTTCACCACCCCTCATTATGATTTCGTTTATCTTTATTTTATCGCTGCCCTCGTGACCTACAATTTTTATATTGACACCAAGATCTTTGAAATATTCTATATTAGCTTTTTTCTGACCTATTGCCTTGCTTATCTGCCTTTTTGGTACAGATATCACAACGGAAGCTATATCGCTTATATTGCCATGCTTTCCAAGCTCCTCTGCTATAAGCCTGCGGTAATTTCTGCCTTCGCAAAGTTCACGGAATGCAGGGTGATAAAATCCGCCCAACATTTGCTCCTCCACGACCTCGCTTGCATGCAGACCAAGCTTTATAACATCTATACCAAGTTTATCGGCTTCTGTGAGAAGATAAGAACAGATTTTCACTACCTCGTCAAAGTCCATAGGCTTATATTCGCCACTTTTGTAAAGCTCTCCGAGCCTTGTACCATTAAGGATAACAACGGGATAAATACGTACTGTTTTAGGAGACAGCGCCGCTATCTTCGACCAAGTTTCCAGCTCAGTTTCACGGTTGCTTTTATAAAGTCCTATCATCATTTGCAGACCAAGGTCAAAGCAACCATAGCTTTTTATAAGCTTTGCAGCGTTTTCGACGTCCTGAACAGTATGTCCACGCTCGTTGGCTTCAAGAACAACATCTGACATAGACTGTGCGCCAAGCTCAATAGCCGTAACGTGATTATCTCTGAGAATGTCAAGTATCTCAGTGCTGATATAGTCAGGTCTGGTGGATATCCTGATACCCTTGAATTTGTCGTTGCCTATAAACTCCTGCGCTGCACCAAGAAGTTCGAGCATATATTCTCTCGGCACTGCTGTAAAGCTACCACCGAAAAAGGCTATCTCCGTCTGTGAAACGTCCTTGACTTCGTTCATTGCCTGTGTGCAGATACGCTTAACATCATCAGCGTGCGGTATCTTCTCTGTACCAGTTATGGTGCGCTGATTGCAGAACGCACACATATGCGGACAGCCTATATGCGGCACGAAGACAGATATATTACTGTGCCCCATAGCCCATTAGTTCCAATGCTTCTTTAGCCGCCAACTGTTCAGCGGTCTTTTTCGATCTGCCTGTACCCTCGCCGATAACATTCGTATTCAAAAGTACCTGAACAGTAAATTTCTTATTATGGTCAGGACCTGACTCGCCTTTAAGGTGATATTCTATTCTCTCCTCAGGATTTTTCTGAATTATCTCCTGAAGAATAGTCTTGTAATCATGGAAAACAACTCCATCAGGCGTGATATTTTCAGGTATGAATGAAAGTATATATTTTGAAACAGGCTCAATGCCGCCGTCAAGATAAATTGCAGCGATAACTGCTTCAAAAGCGTCTGAAATAATTGACGGTCTTTCTCTGCCCCCTGTTATCTCTTCGCCCTTGCCAAGGAAAATATACTTTCCAAGTTCTATTTTCTTTGAGAACTCAAACAGTGCTTTTTCGCACACAAGTGAAGCTCTCATTTTTGTCAGCTCGCCCTCAGGCATATGCTTGTAATGCTCGAAAATGTGATCTGACACAACTATAGAAAGCACTGAATCTCCAAGAAATTCAAGCCTTTCATTGCTGTTTCTTGCCTTCTTGTTTTCATTTGCAAATGATGAATGGGAAAGAGCTTCGTAAAGGAGCTTTTCGTCCTTGAATTGATAACCTATTCTTTCCTGAAACTCTTTAAGAGCCTTTTGCTCGTCCATTATAACATCTCCTGTTTGCTTTTCAACTGCTCGATAGCAGTTGTGATCTCGTCTATCACATTAGTTTCAGTAAATTGTTTTGCTTGTCTGATAGCGTTATAGAATGCTCTTGCATTTGATGAGCCATGTGCCTTGATAACAGGCTTTGCAGTACCAAGTAGAGGCGCTCCGCCATACTCAGAGTAGTCTACCTTTTTCTTGAATTCTTTAACGTTCTTCATTACCATAAGAGCAGCGATCTTTGACTTTGTATCCTTAGTCAGAAGCGTTTTAAGCTCCCCTGAGAAGAATTTTGCCATGCCCTCGTAAAGTTTGAGCATAAGGTTTCCGCAGAAGCCGTCAGCCACGCATACGTCACAATCGCCCATAGGAAGCTGTCTTGCTTCGATATTTCCAACAAAGTTTACAGGTGCGTTTTTCAACTGCTTGTAAGTTTCAAGCTCCAGCTCTCTGCCCTTTGACTCCTCTGCACCAATATTTGCAAGACCTACTCTTGGTGACTCAACACCAAGTATCTTGTTCATATAAGCCGAACCCATTATTCCAAACTGAGTAAGCATTTCAGGGCGGCAGTCTGCGTTTGCACCGCTGTCAAGAAGCATCGTAGGCGTCGTTGCCGTAGGAAGTATTGTTGCAAGAGCTGGTCTTTTGATTCCCTTTATTCTCTTTACGATAAACGTTGCTCCAACTACAAGTGCGCCTGTTGAGCCAGCTGAAACGAAAGCGTCGCCCTCGCCGTCTGCAAGCATTTTCATGCCCACAGCCATTGAACAATCCTTCTTGCCCTTGATTACTTCTGTAGGCTCTTCACATATCTCGATAACAGTATCAGCGTGTTTGATATGTAAAGCTGTGATATCAAGTCCGTTTTCCTGTGCACATTTTTTTATTTTTTCTTCATCACCAACAAGAGTAACGTCAACACCGAAATCTTTCTGTGCGTCAATTGAACCTTTTATGACTTCGAGAGGTGCGTTATCTCCGCCGAAAGCGTCAATTACTATGTTCATAACATTCTCCTTAAAATTTCTCAATAGCCTTGTCAAGGTCTGCAAGACCCCTTTCAGCTATCATCTTATATTTCAGTTTCTTATCTCTTATACGTTCAGGCAGCTCAGGCAGGATACCCATATTACATCCCATAGGCTGGAACTTCTCCACAGTAGGATCGCTTATATACTTTGAAAGCGCACCCAGCATTGTGGTATCAGGCAAGGTAACCGCAGGCTTGCCCTGCAAACGTCTTGCCATGCTTAACCCTGCAAAAATTCCGCTTGCCGCCGATTCGATATATCCCTCAACGCCTGTCATTTGACCTGCAAAATAAAGGTTTTCTCTATCTCGCATATTAAACTGCGGATTTAAGAGCTTAGGCGAATTGATGAAAGTGTTTCTATGCATAACTCCATAGCGTATAAATTCTGCATTTTCAAGTCCTGTGATAAGAGAAAATACTCTTTTCTGCTCACCAAATTTAAGGTTTGTCTGAAAGCCCACAAGGTTATACAGACTTCCCTCTGCGTTCTCTGCACGAAGCTGAACGACAGCATAAGGTCTGTTTCCTGTTCGTGGATCTGTCAAACCCACAGGCTTCAATGGTCCAAAACGCATTGTGTCCTCTCCTCTTTTGGCAAGGACCTCAACCGGCATACAGCCTTCATACACCTTGAACCCGTCCTTTGAAAAGTGCTCCTTATCAAAATCATGGAGCGGAGCGGATTCCGCATTGATAAGTTCATTATAGAACCTGAGATATTCTTCCTTATTCATAGGGCAGTTTATATAATCAGCCTCGCCCTTGCCATATCTCGAAGCAAAAAACACCTTATCCTTATCAAGACTTTCATATGTGACGATAGGTGCGGCAGCATCATGAAAATACAGATAATCACCGCATATTTTGCCGATACTCTCTGCAAGCCCATCGCTTGTAAGAGGACCTGTTGCGATTATAACATCGCCATCAGGTATAGCTGTGACTTCTTCCTCGATAACAGTGATGTGAGGATTTTCCATTATCTTTGCCGTGACCATATCGGAAAACTTTTTCCTATCAACAGCAAGTGCTCCGCCTGCTGATACCTTAGTTTCAGCTGCACAATCCATTGTGACAGAGCCAAGTCTGCGCATTTCCTCTTTTAGCATACCTGCGGCTGAATCTATTCTGTCCGCCTTCAATGAATTTGAGCAGACAAGCTCTGCAAAGCCCTTATATTTATGGGCAGGCGTAAACTTTTTCGGCTTCATTTCATAAAGCTCAACGTCTATCCCTGCTTGGGCTAACTGCCACGCAGCTTCACAGCCTGCAAGTCCTGCACCTATTACCTTAACCGCCATTAGATAAATTCCTTTCATATCCGCAATCAGGCTTATAGCAAATGAGTATTCCGTTCTTTCCGCCTTTCTGGAAAAGCGTACTGCCACACTTAGGGCATTTCTCTTCGGTAGGAACGTCCCATGTCATGAACTTGCACTCAGGATTGTCCTCACAGCCGTAATATTTCTTGCCCTTTTTAGACTTTTTGAGAAGCACTTTCTTTCCGCAGTAAGGGCAAATTCCGCCTGTTTCCTGAACTATTTTCTTGGTATTCTTGCACTCAGGAAAACCTGAGCAAGCCATAAATTTGCCATATCTGCCTATCTTTATTACCATAGGTTTGCCGCAAAGCTCGCACACCTGATCTGTTTCTTCGTCAGGCACTTTGATACGCTTCCCGTCCATGGCTTCCTCGGCTTCAGTCAATTCCTCGTCAAAGTCACTATAAAAGTCCTGCAAAGTTTTTACCCAACTTTTCTTGCCATTTTCCACTTCGTCAAGAGATTTCTCCATGTTTGCAGTAAACTTAACATCAACTATTTTATCAAAATGCTCGCTCATAAGCTGGTTTGTTACTTCGCCAAGCGAAGTCGGCTTAAGCTGTTTTCCGTCACGCTCAACATAATTTCTGTTTATTATGGTTGTAATAGTTGGAACATAAGTCGAAGGTCTGCCGATGCCTGTTTCCTCAAACGCTTTTACGAGGGTCGCTTCTGTGTATCTTGCAGGTGGCTGAGTGAAATGCTGATTTCCTTCAAGGTTACGCACCTTTATTGAATCACCGGATTTTATTGGAGGAAGCACGTTTTTCTTTTCACCCTCATCGTCTTTAGCCTCTTCATAAAGAACAGTAAATCCGTCGAACTTTACAGAATAGCCTGTTGCCTTGAAGATACAACCGTTTGCAGAGATATCAACAGAAACAGTGTCCATAAGGCAGTTTGACATCTGAGAAGCTATAAATCTCTCCCAAATGAGTTTATAAAGCTTGTACTGGTCACTCGTCACTCCGCTTGCCTTTACCATATCAGGTGTTACCTCTGGGTGTGTTGGTCGGATGGCTTCGTGAGCGTCTTGAGCGTTGCCCTTAGTTTTATATTTTTTCGGTGTGTCAGGGATATACTTATCGCCATATTTTTTTCTGATAAATTCATATGCCGCTGCTCTTGCTTCATCAGAAATTCTAAGGCTGTCGGTACGCATATAGGTGATAAGACCTGTCTGACCCATATCGTTTATCTCAACACCCTCATAAAGCTCCTGGGCGGTTTTCATCGTTCTTCTCGCCTGAAAGCTGAGACGTCTTGACGCTTCCTGCTGTAAAGTCGAGGTGGTGAATGGTGCGGCAGGAGATTTTCTGTGAACGCTCTTTTTTACCTTGTCGATAACAAACTCGGCATCCTCAAGTCTTTTCAGTATCTCGTCAGCCTGCTCTTTATTTTTCAACTCTGGCTTTTCTCCGTCAACTGTATTAAGCTTTGCGGCAAAGGTCTTTCTTTCACCGTTTGCGGAAAATTTTCCGTCGATGGACCAATATTCCTGAGAAACAAATGCCCTTATCTCGTTTTCTCTGTCGCATATCATTTTAACTGCGACAGACTGAACTCTGCCCGCTGAAAGTCCTTTTCTTATCTTTCTCCAAAGAAAAGGTGAAAGCTTATAGCCCACAAGTCTGTCAAGGATACGTCTTGCCTGCTGTGCATTAACAAGATTTATATCAATAGAACGTGGGTGGCTCATTCCAGCTTTGATACCGGTTTCAGTAAGTTCGTTGAAAGTTACTCGGTTTTTATCATTCAGGTCAAGACCCAAAAGCAATGCAAGATGCCATGAAATGGCTTCTCCCTCTCGGTCAGGGTCTCCTGCAAGATAAACATGGTCGCTTTTCTTTGCAAGCTTTTTTATATCTTTTATAACGCCCTCTTTGTCTTTTATGTTGACATATTTAGGTTCAAAGTTATTATCTATATCGACGCCCAGCTTTGATTTTGGCAGGTCACGGACATGACCCTTTGAAGCCACGACTTCATAATCATCGCTAAGATAACGCTTAATTGTTTTTATCTTCGTTGGTGACTCAACTATGATCAAATTAGACAAATCTATTCTCCATTCTTAATATATATTAAAGTCCAAAAATTTTGCCCGGATATGACTTAACAGTGCCATAAAGTTCAAGCTCCGTTAGCTGTGCAAGCACATCAGAGATATCCATACCAAGCTTTGCAGCTATCTCGTCCACAAGCATATTTCCGCTTTTTAACAGTTTACAAATGCTCTTTTGTGTGTCATCAAGCCCTGACAGATCAGGCTCAGGTATTGTCTTTACCACATCTGTTTCAGAAACAGTCTTGCTGTCAGGCACTTTTCTTTTGCTTTTTCTGTGCTTCACTGTCTTAGGCTCGCCATTGTTAAGTATAGCAGAATCCTCAGCAGGAAGCGTGAACTCTCCCAGGCTTTCCACAAGTCTAAGAGATTGATACCTTTCATTGCCAAGCGAATACACTATATCCTCTGCGCCGAACACAGGTTGACACTCATTTCTTATGAGATCACGTTGTCCGAAATATCGACTGTCATAGATATCATGTGGTGGTACTACAAATACCTGTTTTCCTTGAGATATGGCGTGATTGACATTATCAAGACCATGACTTTCCTTGCTACACTCAGTAAAAAGCACTGCATTTGAAAGTCCTGTAAGAATCCTATTGCGATTCACAAAAGCATTTCCAAATGGTTTATAACCCGGAAAATACTCTGATATTACTACTCCATTCTCAGCGATCTGTTTTTTTAGCTCGTTACTTCCCTTAGGGTAATCACAATCAAGAGCTGTACCACACACAGCTATAGGTCTACTATTATTTTCAATAGCAACCCTGTTAGCGATCTGATCTATACCGCCTGCAAACCCCGAAGCAAGCAGACAGTTTCTTCTTATAAGATCTGCGCAAATATGCTTCGTTATCTTTACAGAATATTCAGACGGCTCACGGGAGCCTACTACTGAAATAACGCATTTATCGTTTAAAAAGTCAAGGTTACCATAAGTATACAGAACAGCAGGTGAATTTGCGATCCGTTTAAGTCTGTCAGGATAGCCCTCACTTTCGTAACAATAAATATTTATGCCAAGCTCTTCACAGCGTTTTTTTATGATTTCAGCGTCTTTAAGACTATATTTTACTATTCTTTGCAGCTCTTTATCATTAAGTCCGCTGACCATATGATCATCGAGTGCAGTCATGAACTCAACTATATCATCATAATTTGCAGAAACTTCCCATATACGTTTGCTCGATGGAGTGAAAATCAGAACCGCTCTTATCCACAATAAAAGTCTTTCCTTATCCATGACTGCCACCTCGAAACATTTCCCACAAAATGATTGTGCCTGCGCAAGCAGCATTAAGTGATTCTATGTTGCCGTGCATAGAAATAGTCACACGATTTTTACAAATGTCTGAATGTTCTTTAGGCAAACCTTTGCCCTCGTTTCCTATTACAACAGCACACGGTCTATCAAAATCAAATTCTGTGATATTTTCACCGTTTCTGACAACTGCAGCATTTGTAACAATACCAAGCTCATCAAAAAGCGTTGCGACGTTCAGAAAATTATCCACTACAAAAAGATCAAGTCTTGTAGTACTTCCCATAGCGGAACGAACCACCTTTGGGTTATACAGATCAACGCAATTATCTGTCATAACTACTCCACTAACGCCTACGGCATCGGCAGTTCTTAGAAGCGTACCCAAATTACCTGGGTCCTGTAAATTATCAAGCACGAGATACTTCCCGTTTTTGTCAATATACTCAGCCACAAAAGGCAAATCGACCTTAAAAACGATCATATAAATGCCCTGAGAGTTTCCCTCATCTGTCATTTTTTTCGCAAGCTCATCAGATATTTCAAAAACATCTTCGGGTCTTGCGCACGAGAAAAGGCTATCAGTTTTAAGTGTATTTTTATACTTAGTCAAGGCCGTTTGAGTATAGAAAACAGAATGGACTTTTATTCTTCCGCACACAGCTTCATAAGCGGTGTCAACGCAGTTTCTTGCACCTTCAACAGCAAACAATCCATGTTCTTCCCTAGCTTTTTTTGATGACAGAAGCTTTCTGAAAAGCTTCACTCTAGGGTTATCTTTACTATTAATATGCAAACTGCGTCACCTCTTATTCTGAAAATTTAATCATTTAGTTGCCAAATGCGTCATATATGGTGTTGCCTTAATATACAACAAAACACGCAGGTTACAAGAACGTGCGTGTTTTTGACTATTAAAGAGCAGCCTTCGCCTTTTCTGCGATCGCTGTGAAACCAGCAGGATCGCTGATAGCTATTTCGGAAAGCATCTTTCTGTTAACTTCTACGCCTGCTAACTTTAAGCCGTACATGAACTTGCTGTAAGAAAGTCCGTTCATTCTTGCTGCAGCGTTGATACGTGCAATCCATAACTGTCTCCTCTGTAACCTTTCGCAAGCTTCAGTGTTCTGTTATGTCTTTTCTTTGCGCCAATTGCGCCTTTTACTCTAGCCATTAATTACTTCCTCCTATATACGATTAAAGATATGGTAAAATCTTCTTCATGTTCTTTACGTTAGTTGCATCTGTCATTGCAGCTTTTCTTAAATTTCTTTTTCTCTTCTGAGATTTCTTTGTTAAGATATGGCTCTTGTAAGCTT
>OGHY01000882.1_pt1 | contig 15113 bp, 8 predicted proteins | sample 1571541 | NCBI WGS metagenome assembly OGHY01 (sample SAMEA2581943, study PRJEB24529) | metagenome | biome: Human gut stool | place: China | collected 2011
AAAGCTCTTGTTCCCGTAGCCGGGCGTCCTATGCTGGAGCACGTTATCTTGAAGCTGAAAGCATTCGGCTTTACTGAAATAGTACTTAATATTCATCATTTTGGCGAGCAAATACTTGAATTCCTGAAAGTGAATGACAATTTTGGACTTACTATCCATATTTCCGATGAACGTGATGTGCTACTTGATACAGGGGGAGGAATCCGGAAAGCCAGTTCTTTTTTTGAGAATTCCGATGAGCCTTTTCTTGTACACAATGTAGACATTCTTTCGAATGTGGACTTGAAAGAACTTTATGATTATCATTTGCAGACTGATGGTTTGGCTACTTTATTGGTAAGCCAACGTAAAACTTCACGTTATCTGCTTCTCGATGCGGAGAAGAGACTTTGCGGATGGATAAACAAGGATACAGGTCAAGTGAAACCCGAAGGTTTTCAATATGAACAATCATTGTTCCAAGAATATGCGTTCAGTGGCATTCATGTACTTTCACCTGCTATATTCCAATTAATGGAAGTTCCCCTGTGGGAAGGAAAGTTCTCTATCATGGATTTTTATCTCTTCACTTGTCGACAAACGAACTTTTTGGGTTATCCGGTGGAAAATCTGCAACTTATTGATATTGGTAAACCGGAAACACTTGCTATGGCAGAGGAGTTTATAAGGTGTTTCGGCAAATAGTATTGTTTGCTGGGGCGAATAACATGAGCTTGACTAATTTAGTTTTTGTATTTGTTTGGGATTCCAACATATTTCCTTTACCTTTGTTATAATGAAAACAGAAATAGAAAAAGGAGGCGAACAAATGGCAAGTAATTATATTCGTTTCGATTGGGCAATGAAACGCTTATTGCGTAATAAAGCTAATTTTGCCGTACTGGAAGGTTTTTTGACTACCCTTTTAGGGGAATCAATCCTTATTCAGAGATTATTGGAGAGTGAAAGTAATCAAGAAGATGAGTACGATAAATATAATCGTGTGGATTTGCTTGCCGAAAACTCTAAAGGTGAGCTTATTTTAATAGAAGTTCAAAACAATAATGAATATGCTTATTTCCAGCGTATGTTATTTGGAACATCTAAGTTGGTTACCGAATACATAAATCGTGGAGAAGGTTACGACAAAGTTCGTAAAGTGTATAGCGTTAATATCGTCTATTTCTCTTTAGGTAGCGGTAAAGATGTTGTATATCATGGTAAAACGGAATTTCGCGGAATTCATCAAGGGGATGTTTTAGAACTGACTCCATTCCAAAAACAAACTTTCAAAGTGGATACTGTCAGCCAACTTTATCCGGAATATTATATATTGAAAGTGAATGATTTCAATCAAGTAGCAAGAAGTCCGCTTGAAGAATGGATTTACTATCTGAATACAGGAGATATTCCCGATAACGCTACTGCACCGGGGTTGAACGAGGCACGCCAGCGATTGAAATTGGATCGGATGACAAAGGAAGAACTCAATGCTTATTATAGACATTTGGATAATATTGTTATTTTGAGAGATAATATATTCACGGAACGTGCAGAAGGACGTGCAGAAGGACGTGCTGAGGGACGTTTGGAAGGACGTGCCGAAGGGGAAAGAAATAAGCAAATTGAGATTGCGCGTAATTTAAAGAAGGCAGGGGTTTCAATAGATGTTATTTCACAATCTTCGGGATTGACAGTAGATGAAATAGAGAAGTTATAAAAGTATTACTTTAAGTAGAAATAAAAAAAGAAAAGGCGGGAATGCTCAAAAAGGGTATTTTCGCCTTTCCTATTTTGTTTTATATACGTATCCAAAAATGTCTAAACAACTCGTATTATCCGATGAAATGGACGATTTTAGACAAAATTGGAAGAATCGTAGCTAAAATAGAACACATACAATCTTGAATCTTCTATACATTTGTAGCAGAGAATGACGATAGAAAGTCATTGCTATTATTAAAAGGTAATCTTAATTATTAAACTTATGAGAAGCAAATTCCTATTTTTTTGTCTCTTCCTCTTTGGAATGTTGGCAGCTTGTAAAGACACAAAATGGGTGGATGTTCCAGCTGGCACTCCTCCTGAAGGTTCAGTTGTTGGAAAACCGGGTGATGACGAAGAACCAGATGAACCGGATCCAACAGAAAAATCATTTATTAATTGTTCTTATATACGTGGTGATTTTTTTGAGATAAATCGAATCTCTGGAGCAAGTATGGGTGCTTGTAATGATTTGATTTATCTGACAGCTCGTCCTTATGCTGACGGTGACTTGACATTTGATCTGCCGGTGAATGACGCAGAACTTACAGGAGTATCATATATGCCTTCTTATGAAGGTCGTAATGGAGTGGTAAAATTTGATGGTGCCGGAAAAATGAACGGTGGAGATGGTTTACTTCATTCCCCGGATGGGGCATACAAGAAGTTTACATTTGGTACTTATCTATATATAACTGAATGGGTAGATGGTGCTTATTTATTTAATAAGGTAAACAATAACTCTACCATTATATCTTTCCAACTTGGTGCAACTGAAGGAAATTTAAGATTTACTATTGGAAATTCTACGACAACTGTTGTCAATGACAATTTAAAGCCGGGTGCTTGGCATTATGTAGCGATAACTTATAGTGGAGGAAAGGCTAAATTATATGTAGACACTAATAATACCCCTACAGAATTTACGGGTTCTCTGCCTGCTGAAATTCCTAATACTCGTGCAGATTTCTTTCTTGGAGAAAAATTCAAAGGATATTTGGATGAGACATTCGTTAGCAGTTTGGAAGTAGGTACGTTGGGTAGAAATCCTATCTCTTTTGATACTAATATTTGGAATAATACAAAAACACTTGCTTATTGGAAATATGATGATTCTGCACAGCTCGGAAAAGATTCTCATACTTGGGCTATTCGTTTAGAACAAATACGTGCTGCATTAAATGGACAAGTAGGAGACCGAAAACTACGTTTGGGTATCGCTGGTGGTGAATGGTTGAAGATGGTTGGTAATGAAACTGCGCGCACTAACTTTGCTAATAATGTTAAGAATGTTTTGGATAAGTATAATATGGATGGGGTCGATCTTGACTTTGAATGGGCTTATTATGCTAGTGACTTAACTAATTACAGCAAAGCCATAGTAAAACTGCGCAACGTATTAGGAAAAAATGTATTTTTTACGGTTTCCTTGCATCCGGTTTCTTATAAGATAACTCCTGAAGCAATTGCTGCAGTTGATTTTATCTCTTTCCAATGTTATGGACCTCAGGCGGCTCTTTTTTCTTTCGAACGTTTCAAATCAGACGGTCAAACTGCTGTTGAATATGGAATTCCTCAAAATAAATTGGTGATGGGAGTACCTTTTTATGGAACTACCGGAACAGCGGGTGAACAAGTTGCTTATTATGATCTGATAAATAAAGGTAATCTTACTAACACTTCTGTGGATGAATGGATGTATAATGGAAAGAACTATACACTCAATAGTCAGACTACAATTCGCCAAAAAACACAGTATGTGTGTGAGAATGGTTTCGGTGGAATAATGAGCTGGGATTTGGCTACGGACGTAGATGTGACAGATGATAAGTCTTTGTTGAAAGTGGTGAAAGAAGAGTTTGATTACTATGCTAATCCTGCCGTAGAATAACAGTATAATCTTAATTAGTAAATATAATATTATGGAAAAAAAGAAGTTCGTGAAAAAACAGGGACGGGTTGTTCTTTTTCTGATGCTCCTGTTATTGTTTCCTCTTGGTGCATTAGCACAACAAAAAATGATAAAAGGACAGGTCGTGGATGATAGTGGTGAGGCGATTATTGGTGCAACGGTCATGGTAAAAGGCAACACTGGAGGAACGATTACTGATATTGACGGTAATTTTTCAATTCAGGGAAAAGTTGGAAGTATACTTTCTATTACATACGTTGGATACGCTCCGATGCAAGTAAAGGTTACTAAGTTGGAAGGAAATAAATATGTGATGAAAGAAGATGCCAAAGTATTGGATGAAGTGGTAGTTGTGGGTATGGATACACAAAAAAGAAATACGATTACAGCAGCTGTTGCTACGTTGAAAGATGATGCCATTGTCAATCGTCCTGTTACAGATGTCACAAGTGCCTTGCAGGGTAATATTGCAGGCTTAAATTTTGCTACGGACGCAGTGGGAGGTGGTGTCGGTGGTGAAACCGGTGCAGATATTAAATTTAGTATTCGTGGTATTGGTTCTATCAATGGTGGAGAACCATATGTATTGGTAGATGGAGTAGAGCAGAGTATGCAGAATGTGAATCCTGCCGATATTGCTAGTATCAGTGTTTTGAAAGATGCTTCCGCCTCTGCTGTATATGGTGCACGTGCAGCTTATGGAGTAGTATTGGTTACCACAAAAAGTGGTAAAAAGGAGAGGGCTAGCGTCACCTATCGTGGAACAGTTGGTTTCAGTTCACCTATTAATATGCCAAAGATGATGAACTCGTTGGAATACGCTATGTATAATAATCAGCAATATGATAATGGTGGAGCGTCTTCCGGTTTACAGAGAATTCCGGATAAAACTATTGAGAAGATTAAAGGTTTTATGCAGAATCCTTATTCAGCAGAATTTCCGGGTATTGAGGCTAATACTTCCGGTGATGATTGGGCAGGAGCCTATTATAATCAGTATGGCAATACTGATTGGTTTGATTATTATTTTAAAGATAAGTCTATCCGTCATTCTCATAACTTAAGTGTACAGGGTGGTTCTGACAAGGTAAACTACTATATTGGTATGGGATATACTTATCAAGAGGGTTTGCTGGATCAAGTGCAGGATGATTTGAGTAAGTACAATTTGAATACCAAATTACAGATGAAGACCAATAATTGGTTACGATTTAATTTGAATAATAATATTACTTTGCAGATGATTAAACGTCCGATGGCGAATCAGATGATTCTATATAATAAGATTGGTAGCCATCGTCCTACTCAGGTTACTCAGTTGCCTGTTGATTCAGAATACAATTTGCCGAGTTGGAATGAAATGTTATATTTGAAAAATTCTCATTATCAGAGGAACCGTATTTCAGATGCTTTGTCACTTTCTGCAACAGTAACTCCATTGGAGGGATGGGATATCACCGGAGAAATGAAAATCCGTTTTGATATAGAAAATAACGATCTGATAATGGAAAATAACCAGAAGTATGAAACTCCTGTGGGTACTTTTAAACCGGGTGATGCTACTAATCAAAGACAAGGATTTACTTATCCTGGTATTAGCTGGAAGAATATGTATTTCGGATCTTATACTCGTGGGAGTATGTTCAATTATTACTTATCACCTAATGTCTCGAGTTCATATACTCATCAATGGGGAGATCACTTCTTCAAGGCAATGGCAGGATACCAAATGGAATTAAAAGAAGATTCACAGGAATATATGTACAAAGATGGTATGCTGAGTAATGATATTTACTCATTTGACAACGCCAGTGGAAATGTAATAGCAGGTGAAGCCCGTTCACATTGGTCTACTATGGGATTTTATGCCCGTTTGAATTGGAACTACAATAATATTTATTTTTTGGAGTTCAGTGGACGTTATGACGGTTCTTCCCGTTTTGCTGCGGGGCATCGTTGGGGATTCTTCCCATCATTCTCTGCCGGTTATGATATTGCTCGCACGCCTTATTTCCAAAAAATGGCACTGCCTGTATCTCAGTTGAAGGTACGTGTTTCTTATGGTCGTTTAGGAAACCAAAATGGAGCGGGCTTATATGATTATATCGCTCAGATGCCCTTAGATGCACAGGGGACTAATGCTTGGTTATTACCGGGCATCTCTTCTTCCACTGCTTCCAAAGGTACGATTGCACAAACTCCGAAAATGATTAGTCCTTATATTACTTGGGAGAAAGTGGATAATGCTAACTTAGGTTTTGATTTGATGTTGTTTAAGAACCGTTTGTCAATTACTGCTGATTTATATCAACGTACGACACGTGACATGATTGGTCCGGCAGAATCAATACCAAGTATCAGTGGTATCGCTTCGGAAGATCGTGCAAAAGTGAATAATGCAACTTTGCGTAATCGCGGATGGGAACTTTCTGTCAGTTGGAATGATAAATTGAAATGTGGTTTCAGTTATGGAGTTGGTTTCAATGTTTTTAACTATAAGGCTGTAGTGACTAAATACAATAATCCGGAAGGTATTATTTATAATAACCATACAGGATTGGCTGCTAATAAAGGTTATTATGAAGGTATGGATCTCGGTGAAATTTGGGGATATTGTGCTGATGATCTCTTTTTGTCGAATCGTGAAATTGATGATTATCTGAGAAAAGTTAATCTGACGGCGTTCAAATCAAACGATCTTTGGCGTCGTGGTGACTTGAAATATATAGATACTAATGGTGACGGTAGAGTGGATGGTGGTAAAGGTACTTTGTCAGACCACGGAGATCTGCAGGTTATTGGAAATACTACTCCTAAATATTCTTTCGGTATTAATTTGAATCTTGGATATAAGGGTTTCGAAGTATCTACCTTGTTACAAGGTGTGGCAAAAAGAGATTTCCCGATTGCTGGAAGTAACTATATGTTTGGTGGAAATAACTATAACTTTAAAGAACATCTTGATTATTTCAGTACAGAGAACCCAAATGGATATTTGCCTCGTTTGACTGGTTGGAAAGATGATAAGGATTTTTTAGTGAATACTGGATACAATACGACACGTTATTTGTTAAATGCTGCTTATATGCGTATGAAAAATCTAACAGTGGCTTATACATTTAATAAAAAACAGTTGAAACATATTGGTATCAGCAATCTAAAAGTGTATGTAACTTGCGACAACTTGTTTACTATAACAAAGTTGCCGAAACAGTTTGATCCTGAAACACTGAACCAGGTAAATATGTCGGCGGGTGGTGATGCTAAGAATACGGCTCCGGGTTTAACTTCTCCGATGAAGCAAAATGGTAATGGTATGGTATATCCGATGAACCGTAACTTCGTGTTCGGACTTGATTTTACATTTTAATTAGATAATGATGATGAAAAAATTATATATATTATTAGCGGTAGGGGCAAGTGTTATGATGTCGGCGTGTTCCGATTTTCTAGATAGAGAACCCATGACAACCCCCAATAGTGAAACATTCTTGTCCAATGCAAGTGCAGTGAACAATTATATTAATGGTTTGTATATAGCACTTCCTTCTTTTGGTACTTATGATATGGGAGTCCGTGGAGAAGAAAAGAATAGTGACAATATCGTGGCGGAGGTTTATGATAAACGTCTTAATGGAGAGCTGTTGGAGACAGGAGGAGGTACTGCCGAATGGCAGAACGGATACCAGAATCTACGTAATGTAAATTATTTTTTTGAATATTATAAAGTTCCAGCAGCAGAGGAAACAAAGGATGTGCTGTCACTGAAAGGGGAAGCTTATTTTTTCCGTGCTTATTGGCATTTTTACTTACTAACTAGATTTGGTAGTATTCCTGTAATGGATAAATTTTGGGATGGAAACGCTACAGTTGCAGGTTTGCAAATTCCCCCACGCGATCGTTCGGCAGTGGCACAGTTTATTATTGATGATTTGAAGACGGCTAAGAATTTGCTTTATTCACGTAGTCAGTATAAAGGCTTGAGGATTTGCAAAGAAGCTGCTATCATCATGGCCATGAGAGTGGCGCTTTATGAGGGTACATGGGAAAAGTATCATAAGGGAACAGATTTTGCAGCCGCAGAGGATAAATCTACAGATCTTTTGGGACAAGTGTTGACACTAGGTGATGAATTATTTACTATGGGACTTTCTTTAAATACAAAGGATAATGATAAGAAATTTGTATCTAAAGAAGATGCTTATGCGCACTTGTTTAATTCGAAAGATTTGTCGGATATGACAGAGGTCGTTTTTTGGAAAAAGTATTCGATAGCAGATGGAGTGACTCATAATTTGAGTAGTAACTTAGGTGCTGGTTATGTGGACAACAGTGGAGCGGCTGGTTTAGCTCAATCATTGATTGATAATTATCTGAATGCTGACGGAAGCTTTATTGATCCTAACGATGGAATTTATAAGGATTTCAACCTTACATTTAAAGAACGTGATGCTCGTTTGTTAGCGACAGTTATGCATTCAGACTGTAAATTTAAGTCTACATCTCCTGAGTCTAAGTCAAAAGCTATGTTTGTGGATGAATATTCGGATGAAAATAAACAGAAAGTTCGTCCTCCTTATCTAACAGAAAGTGGTCCGGCACGTAATGCAACTGGTTATCATATTCGTATGAGTATTGATACAACTTATGTCAGTGGTCAGGGTGAGACCTCACTTCCGATAATTCGTTATGCAGAAGCTTTGTTAGCTTATGCGGAAGCTGCAGAAGAATTAGATAAATGTGATCCTGATGTATTGGAAAAGACATTGAAGCCTTTGCGTGAACGTGCGGGAGTGACCTATACTGCTCCTGCTGAAATTGATCCTAATTTTACCGATTTTGGTTATCCAATCTCTGCCAAATTGCAGGAAATTCGTAGGGAAAGACGGTCGGAACTAGCTTTACAAGGATTCCGTTTGGATGACTTGATGCGTTGGAGAGCTCACAAATTGATTCAGGGAAAACGTGGAACAGGGGCATATTTTGGAGCAGATGGTGTGTTATACAAAGCATTTGATCCTAAAACAGCTGTAGATTTGAAGACTATTTTAACTACGGATGGTTGGCTTGATCCACAGAAAGAGGTTCTTCCACGAGGCTATCAGTTTGATTCTAGCCGTGACTATCTGCTGCCAATTCCTCCGAGTGAATTGTCACTGAATCACGAACTGGAACAAAATCCGGGATGGCAGAGGAAATAAGAGAATAGAACAATATTTATTGATGATAATTAGATAAATAAAGATATGAAGAACATATTATATAGAATGCTTCCAATATGCTTGTTTACTATAAGTTTGACAGGTTGTGAAGATGAAACAAAATATCGTCCTTTGCCGGAAGCGGTGCCGTTGACTATGAGCATTAACGAAAAGGCATTTGTGATGGGAGAAAATCTGAAAGTAAACATCAATGTGGATGCTGATGCAGATGGGAATGAGATGGTAGCTAACGAGGACTTTGATATTTACTTTACGGCTAAAGCTGGTACTGAAGATGTATCGGATGTATTTGAACCATTTAGCGGTATTGTTACGTTTCCAAAAGGAGAAAAACAAATTCAGGTGGATTTTCTAGTGAAGAAATCCGGATTGACGGGGAGTACTGCGATGGAGTTTGTTGCTTTCGCGCGTGGTTATAAAATGGCAAATTCGAGTCAAGCAATTAAAGTATCCGATTATTATCGGATAACCATGTCTTTGGAAAATAATGTAGATAATGTAGTAACGGAAGGAGATAAATTTGTTTTAGTGGCAAAAATAGACAAGGCAAAGGCAATACCTATTGATGTGACTATTACTCCTAAAGAGGGCGAGGAAGGGCGATATGAAAATTTGCCTTCGTCAATAACTATTCCTGCGGGAAGAACTAGTGTGAAGAGTGCAGCTATCACAATTAAAGCGGATGGAGAAAAAACGGGTGATTTGAATTTAATTTTAAATTTTGAAAGCTCTTCTTCTGTAAATCCAATGATTTCCCCGACATTAAGTATTGTGATGACTGATCTTGAATCGTTAGCTGATCCTGATTTGTATGATATGACAAAAGTCTATTTATTGCCGGAGAGTCCATTTGCATCTTCTCAAAATAGAGATCTGGTTCATTCATGGTTTACTGGAAGAGTTACTGATATAGAAGAAAATTCTGTCCATTCTAATGAGGTATTGGCTGCTGAAGGGTGGAGATTTCATTATGCTGTCGAATTTCATAAAATAGAGCCAGCTAATTATTGGGATGCTACTTCTAATATGCTAAAATGTTTTGCTAGTTCCAACGAAGCAGCTGTTCAGAAAGTAGCAACAGTGAACAATAAAGAATGCTCTAATTTAAATAATAATGGAGAGTTGGTAATGTGGGCTGATGCTGTGCATGGGGGCAGTAAAGCGTATGGATTTAGTGCTATGCAATGTTGTAAGGTTAATGGTGGACAGGGATCCCCTTTCTTAGGTAACTTTACCAGAATTTACCCGGGTATGAGAATTGAATTCAAAGTTCGCCTGCGAGGTGTACGAACAGGCTTTGTTCCTACTATAGAAATTAAAAATCCGGATGTAATGTCTAATGGAGCAATTAAGGCGATAAAAATTCTTCAGAATAAAGCAGGTTCTTTTATTACACAATCTGTGACAGGCGATAAAGTTGCTGATGCTGTATCAAAGGTTACTGCCATACCTCAAGCGAATGAATATAATATTTATTGGGTGGAATTGGTTGATGATGAGCATATTCAACTTGGTATTAACGGGATTGCTACAATGACTGTGAGTAAGAATGATTTAGGAAGTTGGCCTTTTGAGAAGGCTGCTATGCCTTCTAATAAGCTTGGATGTAGAGGGCTTTTTCTCGTAATGCGAATGAGCCCATCAGATGATCTTGAGGCTGGAAATATGGAACCGGGATGGGACTCAGACCTGAAATCTGTGTCTGATCCTGAAACAGAGGGACCGAGAATGGAGATTGATTGGATTCGTTTCTATGTTAATGATGCTTATAAGGTTGAAAGCAATGAGACGAATAATAGAAATACAATATTCTATTAATAAATTGAAACGTTCAATGGTTTGAGGTAAAGTCTGTGCTAAAGAGGGATTGTAAAAAATGGACGTACTTTGGTATAGATTGAGTGAGAAGAATTGAACTGAAAATATTGAAGGAATTTAATTAATGATTTGTGGAAGTGAAGATAGGAATCCCTCCCTATCTTTGCTTTCTCAATCTAACACAAATTTATTATGGAAAATCTGCAATCAAACTTATTCTATTCTTTAGCGGGAGTAGCTACCCTTGCTTCTTTTGCTTCATGCACCGGTAAACAAAAGCCTGCTGAACAGCCTCCCCTGAACATTGTCTATATCATGACAGACGACCATACGGCTCAGATGATGAGTTGTTATGATACTCGCTATATGGAAACGCCGAATCTTGACCGTATTGCTGCCGATGGCGTCCGTTTTACTCAAAGTTTTGTAGCCAATTCGTTAAGTGGTCCCAGCCGTGCCTGCATGATAACGGGTAAACACAGCTGTGCCAATAAATTCTATGATAATACGACTTGTGTTTTCGATAGTTCCCAACAAACCTTTCCAAAACTTTTGCAGAAAGCCGGTTATCAGACTGCATTGGTAGGAAAATGGCATTTGGAGAGTTTGCCGTCAGGATTTGATTATTGGGAAATCGTTCCGGGACAAGGAGATTATTATAATCCGGATTTCATCACACAAGAAAATGATACGATTCAGAAACATGGATATATCACCAATCTTATAACGGACAATGCCATTGATTGGATGGAACACAAGCGCAACCCGGAGAAACCTTTCTGCTTGTTGATTCATCACAAGGCTATTCATCGTAATTGGATGGCGGATACTTGTAATCTGGCTTTGTACGAAGATAAAACTTTCCCATTGCCGGATAATTTCTTTGACGACTATGAAGGACGTCCTGCAGCGGCTGCTCAGGAAATGAGTGTCGTGAAAGATATGGATATGATCTACGACCTTAAAATGTTGCGGTCGGATAAAAATTCACGCCTGAAATCTCTTTATGAGAAATTCTTGGGACGGATGGACGAGGGACAACGTGCCGCATGGGATAAATTCTATGCTCCGATTATAGAAGATTTCTATAAGCAAAATCTGCAAGGAAAGGAACTTGCCAACTGGAAATTCCAGCGTTATATGCGTGATTATATGAAAACTGTGAAATCTCTTGATGATAATGTAGGTCGTGTGCTCGACTATCTGAAAGAAAAAGGACTGTTGGATAATACTCTTGTTGTCTATACCTCCGACCAGGGATTCTATATGGGCGAACATGGCTGGTTCGATAAGCGCTTTATGTATGAAGAGTCCATGCGTACTCCTTTGATAATGCGTCTACCGAAAGGATTCGACCGTAGAGGAGATATTACTGAAATGGTACAGAACATAGATTATGCACCGACTTTCCTCGAATTGGCAGGAGCGGAGATACCGTCGGATATTCAAGGAGTTTCGTTGGTTCCTTTATTGAAAGGAGAACAGCCGGAAAACTGGAGAAAAGCCCTTTATTATCATTTCTATGAATATCCGGCAGAACACATGGTAAAACGCCATTATGGAGTGCGTACAGAACGTTATAAACTGATTCATTTTTACAATGACATTAATTGGTGGGAACTGTATGACATGAAGACAGATCCGACCGAAATGCACAACCTTTACGGACAACCTGAATATGAATCCGTAGTGAACGAACTGAAAGAAGAATTGCAAAAGTTGCAAGAACAATACAATGATCCTGTTCGCTTTTCACCGGACAGAGACAAAGAATAAATAAAATACATCAGCATGATTAAATATATCTTTATCTTATTGATAGGTTTTTTACTACCAATTACGACGGGATGTACTGATACTAACTTGACACATGACATACCCTTGGTTCCACGTCCGGCACATTTGGTGCCGGGCAGTGGCAACTATCTCTTCTCAGACAAAACTGTATTTGTGGTGGAGAATGAGGAACAGGCGGCTGTGGCAGCCAGTCTTATTTCCCGATTTACCAATGTAGCCGGTTTTACTCCCAAGTTGGTTGTGGGCACTACGGAAAAGGGGGATGTTCGGTTTGTAACGGACGCTTCTTTAAAGAGCGAAGCATATTCATTCGAAGTTTCTCCAAAGGAAAGTATCATTAACGCTTCCGGTGATAAGGGATTCTTTTATGCTTTGCAAACTATCCGGCAATTACTTCCCGCATCTATCGAAAGAGAAAGTCTGTCGGATAAAAAAGATAAGTGGAGCATTCCTGCCATGAATGTTCAGGATGAACCCCGTTTTGAGTACCGTGCCTTGTTACTGGATGCGTCGCGTTTTTTTATTCCTAAAGAGAACGTTTTGCGTATCATTGACTGTATGTCGATGTTGAAAATAAATAAACTGCATTTCCATCTGACAGATGACAACGGCTGGCGCATAGAAATAAAGAAGTATCCTCGTTTGACTGAGGTTGGTGCATGGAGAGTGGATCGTATGGACGTTCCGTTTCCGGCCCGGCGTAATCCGAAGCCCGGAGAACCGACTCCGATAGGAGGTTTCTATTCGCAAAAAGATATAAAGGAAATGGTGGCTTATGCGGCCGAACGCCAGATAGAGATTGTGCCGGAGATAGATATGCCTGCCCATAGTAACGCTGCATTGACGGCTTATCCGAAATTGGCTTGTCCGGTAGTGAAGGACTATATCGGTGTATTGCCCGGTTTGGGAGGACGAAACTCAGAAATCATCTTTTGTGCCGGAAATGACAGCGTTTTCACTTTTTTGCAGAATGTGATGGATGAGATTATGGAGTTATTCCCTTCCCGTTATATCCATATCGGAGGCGATGAAGCTCAAAAGACACATTGGAAGAAATGTCCGTTGTGCCAGGCACGTATGAAGAAAGAAGGCTTGGCTAATGAAGAAGACCTTCAAGGCTATTTTATGCAGCGAATAAGTGACTATGTACGTAGTAAAGGTCGTGAAGTGATTGGTTGGGATGAACTGACTAACAGTAGTTTCTTACCGGAAGGCTCTATTATTCTTGGTTGGCAGGGATATGGCAAGGCTGCACTGAAAGCTGCGGAAAAGGGACACCGTTTCATTATGACTCCGGCACGTATCATGTATCTGATTCGTTATCAAGGGCCGCAATGGTTCGAACCTTTGACATATTTCGGCAATAATACATTGAAAGATGTATATGACTATGAACCGGTACAAAAAGACTGGAAACCGGAATATGCTTCATTACTGATGGGGGTACAAGGTTCTATGTGGACGGAATTCTGCAATAAACCGGAAGATGTGGATTATCTTTTGTTCCCTCGTCTGGCAGCGGTGGCGGAAGTAGCGTGGACACAACCGGAAAAGAAAGATTGGGCTTCGTTCCTGCAAGCTATGGACCGGTATAACGGGCATATTGCAGAAAAAGGTATTGTCTATGCCCGTTCGATGTACAATATACAGCATACCGTGAGGCCGGAAGACGGAGCACTGAAAGTAAAACTGGAATGTGTCCGTCCGGATGTGGAAATCCGTTATACAATGGATGGAAGCGAGCCGACCGCCGCTTCACCGCTCTATGAACAACCATTGTTGGTAAAAGAAGCTCAAACAGTCAATGCAGCCACATTTTCCGATGGACAGCAGATGGGGAAAACACTGACGCTTCCGGTACACTGGAACAAGGCTACGGCAAAACCGTTGCTGGGTAATAAAGTGAATGAAGCTGTCCTGAACAACGGAGTCAGAGGAAGTCTGAAGCAAACGGACTTTGAATGGTGTAGTTGGGGAAGTAGCGACCGTATTTCCTTCACCGTCGATCTGCTGCAAAAAGAGAAGATGAATACGCTGACAATCGGTTGTATCACTAACTATGGAATGGGAGTGCACAAACCGAAATCAATCCGGGTAGCCGTGTCGGACGATAATGCGACTTATCGGGATATCAATGAACTGGAATATACTTCCGCAGAGATATTCCGTGAAGGAACTTTCATCGAAGACCTGTCGATAGATATGAGAGGAACCGTTGCCCGTTATGTGCGGGTGACAACGGAAGGAGCGGGAGAATGTCCGGCAAATCATGTACGTCCCGGACAAGAATCAAGAGTCTGTTTCGATGAACTGATCATTGAATAACCAGTCACTAAATAACCAATATAATAATGATGAAATTAAAGAAACGAACGTTTTTAATCTTGATGGCAGCACTGACTGCTACCTTCGCTTCGGCTCAGAAACAGCCTTTGCCGGAGTGGCAGAGCCAGTATGCGGTAGGACTGAATAAACTCGCTCCTCATACCTATGTATGGCCTTACGCCGACGCTTCCGATATAGAAAAGCCGGGAGGATATGAACAGTCTCCTTATTATATGAGTCTGAACGGGAAGTGGAAATTTAACTGGGTGAAGAACCCGGATAACCGTCCGAAAGAC
>OGHY01000897.1_pt1 | contig 14976 bp, 15 predicted proteins | sample 1571541 | NCBI WGS metagenome assembly OGHY01 (sample SAMEA2581943, study PRJEB24529) | metagenome | biome: Human gut stool | place: China | collected 2011
TATCCCGCTGTGCTGGGGCAGATGTTGGGCGACGGTTATGAGGTCCGGAACTTTGGAGTCAGTGCCCGCACCATGCTGATGAAAGGGGACAATCCCTATATGAAGGAAGAGCGCTATCGGCAAGCATTGGACTATAATCCCGATATTGTGACTATTAAATTGGGGACCAATGATACGAAACCTCAGAACTGGCGATATAAATCCGATTTTAAGAAAGATATGGAGACGATGATCCGAACGCTTCGGGCATTACCGTCGAAGCCGGAAATTTATTTATGTTATCCTATTCCCGCATACGCTGTCCAGTGGGGCATCAATGATAGTATCATTGTTCATGGAGTGATGCCGGTTATCAACCGGTTGGCTGCCAAATACGGATTGAAAGTAATCGATCTGCATACTCCGTTAACGGGGATGAAAGAGTGTTTTGCCGACAACGTACATCCCAACGAAAAAGCTGCTGTCCGTATTGCACAGGCCATTTACCGGCAACTGACTGGCGAAGAACCACCGGCACATGTTTCTCAACCCTTCCCGGGACTTAAAGGTAAATGGAAAGGGTTCGATCAATATACTTTTGCTTATCAGGATCGGGAGGCTATTGTTGTCTGCCCGAAACATGCGGCAACCGGTAACCCCTGGATCTGGCGTCCTGCTTTTTTCGGTGCTTTTGCTTCAGTTGATGAAGAATTGTTGAGGCGTGGTTTTCATGTGGCATATTATGATCTGACTCATCTTTATGGAAGTCCCCGTGCCCGGAAGTCCGGTACTGATTTTTATTGGAATATGGTACGTATGTATGGACTATCTCCCAAAGTAACGCTTGAGGGTTTCAGTCGTGGAGGTCTGTTTGCTTATAATTGGGCGGCCGATCATCCGGATAAAGTGGCCTGTATCTATGTGGACGCTCCGGTTTGTAACGTATTCAGTTGGCCGGGACGTTCGCCTGAGAATGCCGGACTATGGAAAGGTCTGTTAGAGGAATGGGGGCTGACGGATGATCAGATGAATTCATTTTCCGGTAATCCGATTGACCGGCTGAAACCTTTGGCGGATGCGAGGATTCCGGTGATCTGTGTATGTGGAGACAGTGACAAGGTAGTGCCGTTTTCAGAGAACTCGGCTATTGTCCGCCAACGATATACAGCCATGGGGGCTCCATTCGAACTTATCTTGAAACCGGGAGTGGATCATCATCCGCATAGTTTGTCAGATCCTGCTCCGGTGGTCGACTTTATTATCCGCCATCAGCCGGGTTATGAAGCCAAACAATGCTATACATTAAGAGGGGACTATCGTAACTCGTATCAGATGTTTGAGAAAGAACGTGTTGGTACGGTTGCTTTTCTGGGAGGTTCCATCACAGAAATGAAGGGATGGAGGGATATGATTTGTGAAGATTTGAAGCAGCGTTTCCCTTATACAAAGTTTACCTTTATCGATGCCGGGATTCCTTCTACGGGCAGTACGCCCGGAGCATTCCGCTTGGCGGACGATGTGTTGTCCAAGGCCAAAGTCGATCTGCTTTTTGTGGAAGCGGCGGTGAACGATGATACCAACGGCTTTAATGCCATTGAGCAGGTAAGAGGAATGGAAGGTATCGTACGCCATGCTTTGCTTTCCAATCCGTCTATGGATATCATGATGCTGCATTTTATCTACGATCCTTTCATCCCGAAACTGGACGGAGGTCAGATGCCCGATGTGATTCTGAATCACGAACGGGTGGCGAACCATTATCTGGTCCCTTCCGTCAACCTCGCTACAGAAATCGCCGCCCGTATGCGGGAAGGTGAATTCAATTGGGAACAGTTTGGCGGTACGCATCCCAAACCTTTGGGGCATGCTTATTATGCGGCTACGATAAATAAGGTGCTCGATGAAATGTATGCTTCTTGTGTTGCTGCCGGAACTGCCGTCAAGCCTCATGTGCTTCCTGCCGTGCCGCTGGACGGGTATAGTTATACAAATGGGAAGTTGGTCGACATCCGGCAAGCTCATATAAATAAAGGCTGGCAGTTAGTCCCTTCGTGGACTCCGCGCCTTATTGCCGAAACGCGTCCGGGCTTTGTCGATGTGCCCATGCTTGAAACCGATCGTCCCGGAGCGAAACTGACACTCGACTTTGAAGGGACGGCTGTCGGTATCTTCTGTGTAAGTGGTCCGGCTGCCGGGATTCTGGAATATAGTATTGACGGTGCTACGTTTAAAAAGTTGGATACGTTTACGGCTTGGAGCGGCGGACTGTATATTCCTTGGGTATATATGTTCGATACGGAGTTGCCGAAAGGCAAACATCGTCTGATGCTCAGGATGTCAAAAGATCATCATCCGCAAAGTAAGGGTACGGCCTGCCAGATCAGACAGTTTGTGGTAAATGAATAGAATGAATGGTAAAGTTAGGTTGCGTTTGATTGAGCATATCCTGCCATCCGCATAATCTTCTTGCAGATAGATAAATGCTTTTCTGAAAAACATTCATTATTGTTTGTTGTTTTGTTCAGAAAAAACGTATCTTTGCAGTAGAACTATGGTTGGCATAAACATTTTTATGCCCATAAATACGCAGTTCTCTCCGGTCAAACGAAAAATGTAGCGATTTTTAAAGATGCACCGGATGAGTACAGCCTGTATCTGTATTGGTACGGGCTTACTTATCCATGTGTCGGGGTGCCGCTACATACCTAATCCATTGGATGAGTAATGCCCCGTACCTTTTCATATAATCACATTCAAGAAACCGTGCAGGGTAGATTATTTTAACTTTAATCTTTTTCCCTGTATGGCTAATTGGATTACTCTACGGCAAGCTGCCGAAAAATACGAGACTACGGTAAAAGACGTTCTCTCTTGGTCGGAACTTCCTGAAATTACTTTCACTTACGTAAACTACACTTTGTTATTGAATGATGACAGCGTGTGTGATTTTATTAAATTGCATAGTCTTCCGGCTGAAGCAGGAAAAGACTACGGTTGTGCCATCACCTTTGAAAATGTCGAGATAATCGCGAAATTATATGCTAATGCATTAGAAAAGATCCGTTTGCTGGAAAAGCAAACCGAACTGCTGAATGAATGTGTTTCCAAACAGTCAAAACTCTTTGAATCGATAGAGGAGAGGCTTGCGGCAATGCTGATCTCCATGGAAGATACTGAAATTCAGGATACAGACCCAATAAACGAGGAATCGAAGTTTGCCGCTTTCATGAAGAAAATCCTCCTCTCATACAAAAAATGCATTTCGATCTTCCATCTTCCACCTTTTAAAAGATAACTGTCTGATTCGTAGTAAACTAATAGGGTGGAAGATGCGGTTTTTTAGCCGTTTATCTTCCACCCTCATCTTCCATCTTCCACCCGCTAAATTTCCTCTTTGGAAGGCGATTTTTTGATAAATACCAGTAGGCTTCCTCGCCCTTTGGGTTCGATAATGCCCTGATCTACAAATCGGTGTAGATCTTCCAACGCTTTATTTTTCAGTCGTCCGGTCAGTCGGGTGTAGTCCGAACGGGTGATAAAAGCATTTTCATTTAGATACCTTTCCAGTCGAAAAAGCTTTTCTTCTTCGCTGAGCTGTGACGAGCTTCGTGAACCGTATTTGCCGGCACGTTCCACATAGCCCTTGGTATGTTTGCGAAACCACATCGAAGCCCTGAAATTAATGTTGTCGAAGTAAATGGATTGTGCGCGGATCTCTTTTTTATCTTTCACCGGATGCGTTGCCTTCAGGCTTGCCGAGAAATAGCCGATCTTGCCCAACTCCACATGGTATCCGTCCACCAGATATTTGGAGATTTTCTCTGTCAGGGCACAGAGCACTCCTTCCAGGTCGCCTACTGTGAAGGTGGAGGCTTCCGAAATTTCTTCAAGAATGGTGCGTGTCCGGATGGTTCCACTCGAAATGATGTTGGGATAAAGCTTGGGTTCCTCTCCGTTCTCTTTTTTAGAAGGAACTTCTCTGAAATCATAACGTGCTGCCATAATTTGTTTGGTTTTTAATTGTTGATAGTTATTTGTTTATTGGTTTTTCTTTCTTTGTTTTAGCCTTTTTCCTTTGTTCTTTACCTGAGCCCGCATCCCCGGGCTCATTAGCCTCGGTATGCAGGCCGGTCAGCCCGGGTATGCGGGCCCATGAGTCCCGCTGTCCGGGCTTGGATAATGCTCCTATAAAGATACATAATATTTATCGTGAAAACAAGTAATACTCCTCTTGTTTGTTATTAAATATAATTGATTTATTTGTGATGATCCGCTTGCTTTATCCGGTAAGAAAGAGTACCTTTACCACATTATAAAAAACCGGAAAAACCATGAAAATAACCCTGATCCGAAAGGAAGAAACTGTCGTAGCACAACGTACGGTGAAACTCGAAACTGTGTTGGAGAATATGAAAACCGAAACCAAAACCTGCCCCGTGAGTGCTTTACGTCGGACACTGAAGTTTTCGGGTGGAAGTGGACATGTCACGGCGGTGGACAAACTGCCCCGTATCCTTTTTTCGGTGGAACTGGGCAAGAGTAAAGAAATATCGGTGATGAAGGCTTATCATGGATTGGTACTTCTGAGTGTGAAGGGATTCACCGGAGTAGAAGAGGCTGCACGCTTGCGTGACAAGCTGTCCGGACTGCCTCAGACGATGATTGCTTTTGTCGGTTCAAGCGGGCGGAGTGTAAAGATACTCGTGCCTTTCCTACGTCCCGACGGTTCATTGCCCGTAACCGTAGAGGAAGCCGGATTTTTTCATGCTCATGCCTACCAGTGGGCGGTGAACTTTTACAGAGGGCAGCTTTTGGCGGAACACCGGGATGTTACGCTTGAGAATCCGGTGCCGGAACAGAGTTGCCGGTATTCATTCGATCCGGGGCTCTATTTCAATCCGGATGCCTACCCCATTCGCCTGGAGCAACCTTTGTCGATGCCCGGTGAAGTTACCTACCGCGAAACAGTGGAGGCGGAAACTGATCCTTTGCAGCGTATGATGCCCGGTTACGAACGGAGCGAAATTATCTCGACATTGTTTGAAACTTCACTGTATGAAGCTCTTAATACGGTAGGCTGCGACCGGGAGGAGGATTCTAAATCTTTGATCGTGGAACTGACCCGGAACTGTTTTCGTTCGGGAATCCCCGAAGAAGAGGTAGTGGGTTGGACGCTGATGCATTTCCGGGGTAAAGTGTCCGAAATACTGATACGTGAGACGGTTCACAATGTGTATGCCGTTGAGAAGCGATTCGGAAGTAATCCTTGCATTTCTCTCAAGCAGACCATGGCCGTACGTACCGACGAGTTTATGGGCAGACGTTATGAGTTTCGCTATAACATACTGGCCGGAGTGGTGGAATATCGTGAACGAAAGACGTTCTGTTTCGATTTTCGTCCGGTGACGGACCGGGTGCTCAATACAATTGCGGTAAATGCTATCAGCGAAGGGCTTGAACTTTGGGACAGGGATGTGAAACGCTGGATTAACTCCGAACGTGTGCCGGTCTATTCACCTGTTACCGACTTTTTGTATGGCTTGCCCCGTTGGGATGGAAAAGACCGCATTCGGGCGTTAGCCCGCTACGTGCCTTGCGACAATTCGCATTGGCCCGACTTCTTCCATCGCTGGTTTCTCGCAATGGTGGCCCACTGGAAAGGAAATGACAAGCAGTATGCCAACTCCGTTTCACCCCTGTTGATCGGTTCGCAGGGATGCGGCAAATCCACTTATTGCCGCAATATCCTGCCGCCTGATTTGAGAGCCTATTATACCGACAGCATTGACTTCAGCCGGAAACGCGATGCCGAGCTTTATCTCAACCGCTTCATGCTGATCAATATTGACGAGTTCGATCAGGTAAGTGTCAATCATCAAGGCTTCTTGAAACATATACTCCAGAAACCGGTGCTTAATGTGCGTAAGCCCAACGAGGCGGCTGTCCGCGAGTTGAAGCGTTATGCTTCGTTCATAGCGACCAGCAATCATAGCGATTTGCTTTCCGATCCTTCGGGAAGCCGCCGTTTTATCTGTATCAATATCACCGGCAGAATCCGTAATGATGCTGTCATCAACTATCCGCAACTCTATGCGCAGGCAGTGCGGGAGCTCCGTGACGGTGAGCGCTTTTATTTCTCTCCCGAGGAAGAGGCCATTTTGATGGAGAGCAATCAGGAATTTGAACTGCAAACTCCGGTTGAACAGCTCTTTCAACAGTATTTCCGCTCTGCCGGCGAGGGAGAAAAGTGTGAAACCCTGCTCGCAGTCGATATTTTAGGACGCATACAAAAGAAAAGCGGCTTTAAACTGTCGGCTACGAAGATAGTGCATTTTGGCAGAATACTTCGTAAACTGGGAGTGCCTTGCAGGAAAATGAAAAACGGGAATTTCTATTGTGTGGTGGAGTTGTAGATGTGTTTTATTCGATCCGTATACAATCCAGTCCGAACAATGTTCCTGTCGATAGCGGATTCCGTCCGATCAATTCTATCCGCAGGATAAATTTACCGTTTATGGGCTTGTGCATTCCCAGGCTTATGGCACCTGTCGGCTCGACTTTCTCGCTGTAACAGTCCAACTGTTTTCCGTTTTTGGGGTGATTTACATACAACCTTATATTGCCGTAGTCGGTTGCTTTGGTACAATATAGACTCAAGTTGTATTCACGATCCTCAAAACCGGAGAATTCAAACTCGATGTAATCGCCTTCCTTACCGCCATGGCATACCAGGTGGTCTTTTAAGTTCCATTTGCCCGGATGCCCGCTGAGTCTTTGTCTGTCATAACGCAGTCTTTCTGATTTGGAAGTTGGCTGGATTTGGCAAAAATCAATGGCATTTGGTATGTTGCAGACAGGAGATTGAGTAGGGGTAGGCAATAACCCTGCTTCTATTTCTTCTAAGCCGGAAGAGCCTGTGGCTTCGGAACCTAAGTCTCCGTACCAGAATACAGTCGAAGAGTAATCTACCGTCCCGTTTTCCCAACCTAACAATTCGAAATCGAACTTCAATTGCCGGTTGAAGGGAATGGCATCTAAGCATCTGACTCTGAAGAAGCTGTTGTAGCCATAAAAATCTCGCATATCCTGGCGGGGTTGCCCGGCAAATGGTGTCTGACTTTTAAAATAACCATCGAAACTGTAGTAGTCTTCAGTGCCTGTTCCGAAATGGGAAGGAAATGGTTCGTGATCTACGGTTATTTTTTCATCTCCTTCTCCATACCACTCTGCCGTATGGTTGAAAAGTGATAGCAGGTCTCCCCGATAAACTCCTCTGCCGGATATAGTGGCGAAATTCCAATCCATACATTTTTCGTGTTCCATCCAGGTGACGACGGGCAGACCACGTTCCTGCTTCCAGGCTGTATGGAAATAGAGAGACCGGTTGTCCCACTTATAGGGCTGTGAAACAATATCTGTTTGTATATCGGCTTTGTATGGAGAGAGGTTCAAGATCGTGATTTCACAATCTTGCTTATAGGGCATCAACCATTTGCTGCAGACAATCCCTTTGCCGTCGGAATAGAAGAAAAAACTCCTGGACGCAAAAGATCCCATGCCGGAGCCTGCAAAATCGGATAGTGGAACCCATACGGTTTGTTTTCCGTCAAAGCTTATGGTTACGATCAGGCTACGCATCAATAGGGCAAAATCGTCTGTTCCGGGTTTCAGGTTTTTATCTGTTTTCACATTGAACTGAAGAAGGCTGATCGCTCTTTTTCCTGTGCGAAGGTTCAGCTTTTGCTTTTCACCTTTATTTAATGAAAAGCTCTGTTGATGGTTAAGTGAACCTTTACCATAATCAGACTGAGGATCAAATCCCTTATCCATCTTTTTATAGAGTGCGTCGGATGTTTTTTCTGCTAAAGCGGGTATGCGGTCTGCCACTTCCTGTGAGAAAGTTTCTACCGGAGTACCTGTGGGGTATTTGCGGTAATTGAACAAAAAGTGTCGGTTAGTCCGTTCGGGGGTAAGTTCCTCCATGGTCACTTTGCAACCGTTGTTATAGGGGACAGGTAGATAAATCAGGCTGCCTCTGTTCCATTTGTTGTCCGGTTCGATTAACCCTTTCTTCAATCCTCGCACACCGAACTTCTGGAGATCATAAGAGGGCACCTCCCAGCCCGGTTCGTCTTTTCCGTCAAAATAGAAACGTAAGATTGTATTTATGCTGCCAAAGGTCGTGAGCCATATACGGGTAATGGCACCGGGACCTTTGTCCTCAAAAAGAACCTTTTCTTTCCGTCCGTTGCGTTCTTCGAGACGGATGAATCCTTCGCCGTCATCATTGGCAAACCAATTGGGCCGGTCAGGAGAAACGGACCTGCGATCGTAGCTGCTTTGTTGCATACTGCGATAGGGCAGGGCCGGATAGCGGCTCATTTCATCCCGTGAGGTCATCTCTTTCAGGAGAGTTTCTACTGTGATCTGATATTTTGTCTGTGCAAATGAACAGGTGCACAGAGCGGAGAAAAGTAAGGTGATCCCCCATCTCATTATTCCTGTTGTAAACTCAGGCTTCGGAGAAGATAATAAGAGTTGTTTCCATTTTGTGTCCATAATACGATTTTATTGATGGTAAGTAGCCGCAATATTAAGAAAGTATATCGGATGAGGCTATAATGAATCGTACCAAATCGTAGTACAGACGTTACATGAAGCATTCTTTTGGGGTTTTGCCGACTCATGGTGGGGTGAGCCGGCGTATTTATTATTCCAGTGTCGGTATGTCTATCGTTTCGTTTTCTTCTTGCCAGTTGTCGATGGTGAATCCTCCGGAAGTTTCTTCCGAGAAGATGTCACCTAAAGTCAGTGTGAGAGTCAACTTGTTATTAGCTTTTAACGGAGCGTTCAGCGGTTGCTGATAGGTTTTGGTATTTCCATTCTTCAGTTTGATGATCAGTTTGAACATTGGTTTCGCAGATGAAGGAAAAAGCATGACCGTAGCATTGCTCATCTGCGTGCCGTCAGCTGACAGTACGAGTGGGAAGGCCACTGTCTTGGTTTGGTTTACCGGAGCGGCAGTATACACATTCAGTTTTTCGGCAATGCCTCCTATATGAACTTCCATGCTGGCAATGCTGGAACTGAGGATTCCATTGTTCTTGTTTTTTACGATTACTTTCAGACCTGCAACCACACGCTGCATGGCTGCGCTCAACTCTTCCGTACCAATATGTGCCGGTTTTACGGTATATACCAAATCGAATACCGGATAATAGGTGGTATCCGTCGAGATTCTCCGGAGCCCGAAGTATTGCTGGGAAAGATCGCCTCCGATAGTGATTTGGGGATCAATGACAACCGGATTGCTGTAAATGGGCTCTTCATATTTCGGGGTACCCCAATAAATCATGTTATAAGTACCTACCGGAAGTGAGAGTTCCCTATTCTTATTTCCGTAAATTGCCCCATCTTGAAGATAGTACATTCCCGGGAATGGGGTCAGCTTGCCTTCTATGTAATTTCCATAATAAATGGCACTGCCAGCCTGGCAAGGATAGGCTTCTAATACACCGGTCATCGGACTTTGGGTATCGGATAAGGTGACACTCAGGTCGGGGGTGACCAGTCCTCCGTTATCTTCCTTACATGGCGCACACGAATTGTCATCCGAACAACTGTAGAATATTGCAGCCGTCAAGAGGGTCAGGAATATTAATTTCTTCATACTTAATGCTGTTTAGGTTTTTAGTCTTTGAATAACACACTATGAAGTATTTGGTTCTAAAAAGTTTAGGAAGAGTATCAATGGTAGGGAGAGTGGTAGGCAAAAAATATAGGGCTACTTTGTTGAGTAACCCTATCAATTGGATTGAAAAAATAGCATGACGTTGATCATGTCTTTATGTTTTGGTTATTATAAGCTGTCTATGGATACACAAAGGCTTTTGGGACTGTGTCAAAACTCTTTTTTACCACAGATTGCACAGATTATCACAGAATAAGAATGATGATAATTAATAACTTAAAAATCACTCTATGTTACTCTGTCTCCTCTGTGGTGAGTTTCGATACACCCTCATCACGAATGGAATGCGGTCTTTCTTCTAATGTACTGTAGTATCACGTCATTCTCTCTTTCTATCATAATAAATTAATGTTCAATTCATATTTAATAAGTTAGTTCCTAAAGAAAGTTTCGCTATCTAAATGGAATAGGTGGTCTATGACGCCGATTAATAGCCCCTGATTTGCAAAATATATGTTTTCCATGTTTATCTTTTCATTAGTAATGCAAATATATTAAATAAAAGTCAACTTGTAATAAATGTGCTGATTAAATATTAATCGGTTTTTAGATCAGGATATTGTGCTAAGATATATAGTATATTCTTAGAACTGTGCTGAATAGATAGTTTGGATATGAGTTGAATCTATCAGAAGGTTTGGGTTGAAATTGTTCTGTTTTGATAAAAAGTATATCTTTGTGCGTTGAACGCGATATATTTCAATTTATTATGAACGGATTTCTACTGTTGAAACGCCCTTTTATCTGGCTGGCCCGCTTTCGTCACCGTTGTGGATATGGGGTTCATTCACCATTTGCTTTCGACTTGATAACCAACGTCATTTATGAGCGTACCCCTTACTATGCTTACAGTTTGCTGGAGACTGAACAAAAGAAAATGTCGGTAAATCCCGGCAGGAAGTGGAAGCATGAATCAAAGAAGGTGAACCGGTTATTGTTCCGGTTGGTCAACCGAATGCAACCTGCTACGATTGTAGATGCCGGAACGTTGTCGGTATCGTCTCTATATTTGCAGGCCGGACATGCTAAGGCGGGTTATCTGGGTGCTTCTGATTTGTCCGAACTCTTTTTAGAGAAAGGTACACCTGTCGATTTTCTTTATTTGCACCATTACCGTAACCCGGAATTTGTAGAGAAAGTATTCGATATCTGTGCGTCGAGAACAACGGAGCAAGGAGTTTTTGTGATTGCCGGTATCTGCTATACGAAAAAGATGAAAGCACTCTGGAAAAAGATACAGCAGGATGACCGGACGGGTGTTACATTCGACTTATATGATCTTGGAATCGTCTTTTTCGACCGTACGAAGATAAAACAGCACTATATCGTCAACTTCTGAATCCTTTTGTGTGTTAACCTTTACAGAAATAATAAACTTACTATCATTATGAAAAAGAGTCTTGTATATACAAAAACGGGTGATAAAGGAACAACGGGTCTGATAGGAGGAACCCGTGTGCCGAAAACCCACATCCGCCTTGAAGCGTATGGAACGGTCGATGAACTGAACTCGAATCTGGGATTACTGGCAACTTACCTGATGGACGAGCATGATTTGGATTTCGTACAGTCGGTGCAGGATAAACTGTTTGCCATTGGTTCGCATCTGGCCACTGACCAGGAGAAGATCCAACTGCACGATGTCAGTATTATTACCCCTGCCGATGTAGAAGCTATTGAACGTGAAATTGATGCTGCCGACGAAATTCTTCCGCCTTTACATTCCTTCATCATTCCGGGAGGAAGTCGTGGCTCGGCACTTTGCCACGTTTGCCGTACCGTTTGCCGGAGGGCGGAGCGGCGTATTCTTGCATTATCCGAAAGCTATACAATCTCTGCTGATTTGCTGGCTTATGTCAACCGGCTGTCTGATTATTTATTTGTCTTGTCTCGTAAAATGAATTTTAATGAGGGAAAAGACGAAATATTTTGGAATAATAGTTGCAAGTGAAATTTTTTATTATACTTTTGCCGAAAAATAGAGAGTAGGTATTAATATTCACATTTTAAATACGAAAGCTTATGTATTGGACGTTGGAATTAGCATCTAAACTGGAAGATGCTCCTTGGCCGGCAACTAAGGATGAACTGATTGATTATGCCATGCGGTCGGGTGCTCCTCTTGAAGTGATTGAAAACCTTCAGGAAATGGAAGATGAAGGCGAAATCTATGAAAGTATAGAAGATATTTGGCCGGATTACCCCAGTAAAGAAGATTTCTTCTTCAATGAGGAAGAGTATTAAGAGACTTGAAATAGGTTAAATAATTAAATATCAACGCGATAAGCAAAAATAATTTGTTTGTCGCGTTGGTGTTTTATTGCCTCAAATGGTGTGGTTTGTTTGTCTAAATTGCGGCTTTTTCTTCCAAAATCGGAGTTTGTTTGTCTAAAATTCCATATCTTTGTTTCTCCTCAGGAATATCACTAAAAGGAGGAAAACTATGGGAAGACCGAAAAGACTATATCCGTTGGGCAAATATCGACTTCGTACACCAAAGGAGGTTGATAAAGATAAAGCCTATCCTGTTGAGTTGGAATATACTTGGAACAGGCAAATAATTCGTAAGACTACAAATATCTTTGTTAAAGTTGCAGATTGGAATCAGAACGGAAATCAGGGACGGGGTGAGATTCGTGCAAGTTATGGCAATGAGGCCAAACGGTTGAATCAACTTCTATTGGCTCGTGTTGAACGGATTGACAGTCTGCTTGCGGAGTACAACGAAAAGCATCCGAATCAGATAACGGTGGATATTGTATCCGGTTTTCTTGCTGACAAGCCTCTTGCCCGACGAGACCAGGGAAAAGATTTTGTGGAGTTCACATTGGAACGCCTCGCTTCCGATTATTCAAGGAATAGAATCGGGAGAAGCCGATACGAGAACGGCAAGAGTTGCATGAATATATTCCAGACTTTTCTAAGAGCGACCAAACAGGGAACCTATCGTCTTGACTGCATCTATGTAGGCGATATGACTCCGGAGCTGTTAGACAGTTATATATCGTGGCGCAGGGAAATTAAGCAGAACAGTGATGCCACTATCAACCATTCTCTTACTCCGATATTAAAAGCATGTGCATACGCCTGTGAAATGGGGATGATGGAGCCTGCCGTCAATGCACGGATTCAGGATATGCGCATTGTAACAAAGGTATCGCTTTCTGAAGAAGAGGTAGAGTTTGATGGTAAAAGTCTTAGTAAGGCACAGATGGCGGCATTGCTTGATTATTACAAGACCTGCACTGAACCACGCAGAAAAGAATTTTTGGAGATGTTCTTCTTTGCGTTCCACGCCTGCGGACTCCGTGTGGTGGATGTGATGACCCTGCAATGGAAACATATTGACTTCGCGAGGAAAGAGTTGCGGAAGATTATGATAAAGACAAACAAACGGCATGTCATACCGCTTACTGAACCGGCATTACATATATTACAGCAATGGCGAGAAAAACGTGAGGGATGCCGATATGTGTTCAATCTTGTAAAAGAGACTTTGGATCTGGATGATGCGGAAGCACTGTACAAAGCCCGCAACAATGCCACGAAATGTATCAATCAGTCGCTGGCCGTTGTCGGTGAACAGATCGGCCTTCCGTTCAGTCTCTCGATGCACGCTGTCCGGCATTCGTTTGCTGTCTTTGCGCTGAACAAGGGGCTTTCCATGTCGGTAGTCAGCCGTCTGCTCGGACATAGCAGCACGGATATTACAGAGAAGGTTTATGCCCGTTTCCGGCAGGAAACGCTGTCGGCGGAGGTAGCAAAACTAAGCGGAGAATTAATTAACTTGACTATATAATCACTGTGAAAAGATAAAGAAACATGATATCATTGCCATTTCGAGTTGCATGTATCCTGATAGCAGGATTCCTTATTGTACTGGCTGTAACCTATATATACAAGTTAAACAGCCGTAAGGTGTTCTGGGGTGTGGGACTCACTACCATTATCGGTATCCTCATCCTTCTTGGCTTAGGGGTGCTTCGTCCATCTTGGGGAACAGAAACCGGTACGGCTGTCATTGTGTGAATCAGTACCGCTATCGGATGTGCAATAACGTTGATATATGCAGCAGAGGACTTATATCAAAAGAAGCGAATTAAGGGAAAGAAAATCGCTGAAACTGAATCTGTGCAAGAAGATATGGTTCCAGACCACCATAAAGTGACATTACCGTCTCGGCTTGATACTGAAGTAGCAAGAAGAATCTTTGCCAAAGCGATTGAGGAGGGATATATCGTTGCCGATGGTGACCATTATGAGTGGACTTTGAACAAAGTTCTTCTTGCGTATATGTGTGGACGTATCTATTGCGAAGATTATCCTGAAAAAACCAAGTATGATGATAAGCTGTTCTGGATGCCAGGCAGAGTGGAACTATTTCCAGGCACTGAATTAGATAAGTTATTTAACATGAAAGATCTGACTCAATCAAGGCATTCAAGAAAAAACAAAGCTGCGCCTACAGGCTCCGAGAAAATTGACAAATTATTTGAGTAGCCAATATGCTACTCTTTTTTTGTTTGATAAGCAGCAGGTTATAAATTCATCACCTCCGTGTTATATACAACTCTAACACGACCTCTAACATAGTATCTAATTCATTCTAACACCAAAATTCCTAAGGAGTTTGAACCTTTGCACCGTGCTTCTGGTACGATGTGCACAGTCGTATCATAGCACGTAAACCCGGCTTACAGTCCGAGTGTGCATAAGGAAGGTTAAGCCATAATATGATAAACTATGGCTCAAAAATTAAATGGAGAAAAGAAACTATGCGACCGGGAACTGCTTGAAAAGATCCTCAGCATAGTTGAGAGACAGGAGAAACTGCCGCCTCCGGCTCATGAAGGCGGACACCGTCTATATGACAATAAGTCTTTGATGGAGAAATTGCACATCAAAGAAAAGTATCTGAAAAAGTTGCGAGACAACGGCTATCTCGGCTACTCGCATGAAGGTGATAAATACTGGTACACGCAGGAAGACGTGGACCGCTTTCTGCGTCGTTTCCATTATGAAGCTTTCGCTATTGGCGATGAACTTCCAAAACAGGAAAGAGGTGGCTATGTTTGATACCATTCATTTGACCAACATGCTTCGTTCGGAAGTGGAAGGCATTCCGGAAACAGGTCTTCCGTTGGATGCCTTCCCGGACAAGATACAGGAGATTATTCTAAATCTTGCCAGGTACGAAAATTTCAATGTGGAATATACTGCGTCTATTGTTCTTTCTGCTGTTGCTA
>OGHY01000902.1_pt1 | contig 14938 bp, 10 predicted proteins | sample 1571541 | NCBI WGS metagenome assembly OGHY01 (sample SAMEA2581943, study PRJEB24529) | metagenome | biome: Human gut stool | place: China | collected 2011
GATAATAGGAATGTACAAAATATACATACGGATTTTCCTCCAGCCCAGCAAAAAGTCTTCCGTCATTCTGTAAATGCAGAGAATTCCACCCGATGTGCGGAATCTTAAGTCCCGACTGATCCGGAATCCGCAGAATCTGTCCGTCCAGCACATGGAGTCCCTCTACACCCTGACTCTCATCGCTTCCCTCAAAGAGAAGCTGCAGTCCCAGACAAATGCCAAGAAATGGCTTATTTTCCGCTGTCACCTGATGAATCACCTTGTCCAGCTCGTATTTTTTCAATTGTTCCATCGCATCGCCAAATGCACCTACTCCCGGAAGAATCACTTTGTCTGCGGTCTCAATCTCGTGAAAATTACGTGTGATCACACAGTCTTCTCCGAGAAAATGCAATGCTTTTTCCACGCTTTTTAAATTTCCAGCGTTGTAGTCTATTATTGCAATCATATAGGTCTTACTCCTAAATTAACAGTCTCCTGCCTTACTTTCTGCTATTTTTTTATCCCAGCCCAAGTTCTTTCAGCTTCTGATGCAATTTTACCGTATAATCATCCCGCTTTCTGGTCTGGTAGATATCCAGTGCCTCATCCCCTGTCATATCATAATCTTTCAGCAGTGCTTTGATAATCTTTCCTCCGATCTTCTCAAGCTGATCTTCACAGCCATACTCTTTGGCATTTTTCTGGTTCAGGTCATAACGCCCATATGCACATACCAGTGCATCAAGTGCATCAATTTTTGAACCGTAATTATCAAATACGAGATATGCCTGATACTTTTCCGAGACAGCAGCAAGAGTTGCCAGCTGATGATAAAGCTTTTCATCGCGCTCCTTGATCGAAAGCCCCTGCAGCTTACGGTATGCCTCCACATAAGAACCCTGCTCATATTTTTCCTTTGCCTGACTTAAGTTTGCCTGATACCCCAAAAGATTTGTCACAATCATGACAAATGCAAACAATGACACTGCCATAAGAACAATCGCAATCACCGGTCCCTTTGGCAGCGGCGGTGTGTTATCCACTTCCTTAGGTTTTTTCTCCTTTTTCGGTTTCGGCGGTTTTGGCTGTTTGGGCTTCTTTTCTTTCTTCGGTTTTTTCTCTTTTTTCGGTTTTTCCTTTTTCTTTTCCGGTTCCCTTCCGGCATCACCGCCTGTACCTTCAAGTTCCTTTAAGATCTGCTGGTTTTCCTCCGAAAGTTCACTGACATCCGCTCCCTGTGTATTTCCGATGTCAACCGCCTGCTTTTCTTCCTCATCATCCTCTCCGAAAATAATCCGGGAAAGTTTCTGCCAGAAGCCGCCTTCTTTCTCTTTTTTCTCTTTCTTATTCTTTTTCTTTTTTTTATTTTTCCCATTGGAAGCGGTTTCTTCTGCCTGTGCCGGTATGTCTTCCTGCTCTGTAAGTTCTGGAATCTTATCTGCCACTTCTTCCTGCGGATTCATTTCCGATCTTGCAAAATCACCGATGGAATCAGTTTCTTCCAAAGGTTTTCCATCTTGATCAGAAGAAAGCATATCCCCCAGATCCGATAAATCCTGATCTCCGGAAAGCATATCCATAAGATCCGAATCCGAAAGCCCTGACAGATCCAGTTCTCCATCCTCTTCTTTTGGCAGATTGCTGTCAAACGTTCCGACTGCATCATCAAGTGTATTCACCTCGAAATCATCCTCATCGGGTGGTATTGCAGTTTCCAACGGACTTTTCCCCTGAAAACCGGTTTCTTCTTCCTTTGCTGCATCCCCTGTCGAAAAATCATCCTGTGGAATATTATCGAGCAGATCATCCAGGGAAGCGTCAATCTGTGTGGCTTTTTCTTCCTGTTTTTTTTGATTCAGGCTCTCGGTATACTCCGGAATATCTTCCTTGAGCAGTTCTTCCTCAAACTCCCTCAAAAAATCTTCTTCATTTTTCGCTTTTGCCTTTTCCTTCGTTTCTTCTTCTCCAAACAATTGCTTTTCAAAATCATCTCTCAGAACCTGTTTTGCTGCCGGCTGTTCCTTCGGATGTTCCGTTTCTTCTCCATGCATGGAATTTAATAATTGATCCAGATAATTTTCCGATGAGTGGTCTCCCATGTGTTTTTCTCCATTCCATCTGTTTATTCCATAAACCTGCAAAGGGATGTGATGAAGCCATCACACCCCTTACTGTTTTGCCGAAATTTATTTGTTTCTCTTTGCAAGTAATTCATCAATGGCATCTACAAGACTTCCGATTTCAGGTTTGGTCAGCTGTGCATCTGCACCAAGCGACTCCCCTTTTCTTCTCATTTCCTCATTTACAAGAGAGGAGAAAATGATAACCGGAAGATGTTTCAGTTTGTCATCTGATTTGATCAGCTTCGTAAGACGATGTCCGTCCATCTGGGGCATTTCAATATCGGTAATGACACAATGAACGTTCTCGTCCAATGTCCCCGCCTTTTCAAATTCCTGAATCTTGTCCCATGCTTCCTGTCCATTACATGTAACAATCAGTTTTTCGTATCCTGCTTTTTTCAGGCAGTCCGTAATCAGACTGCTCAGCAACGGAGAATCCTCTGCAATCAGAATTGGATCCTCGCTCCGGCTTCTCTCCCCGATCTGTTCAATATCATTGACCCTAAGACCGGTTTCCGGACTGATGGATGATACAATTGCCTCAAAGTCAAGAATAACAACCAGTTTTCCGTCCATCTTGATCACACCAGTTGCAACACTTCCGTCTTCTCCATTAATCGTAGAATCCGGTTTGATGATCTCATTCCATGATACACGGTGAATTCCTACCACCTGATCCACATGAAATGCCACATCAAGTTTATTAAAATTCGTGATAATAAACAGACCTTCCTGTCCATCATCCTCCATGCCAAGACACTTTTTCAGATTGATGACCGTAATCATCACCTCGCGCGGCATAAAAATGCCTTCTACGCTCGGATGTGTATTCGGTACAGGAGTAACCTTCTGGTATGACAAAATCTCCCTGATCTTTGCCACGTTGATTCCGTAATGATTATCTCCTAATGTAAACTCTAAAATTTCTAATTCGTTCGTCCCTGACTCTAACAGAATATTTGTATCCATATACGTCCTCCCGCACTTTTCTGTATTGGTAATCCCTTATGTTTATTATATCATATTTTGTAAAATTTGGGGGCATTTATTTGTATTTCAGAGAATAAATTGTATCTTTTATTTCTGCATACAGTGTCTCACCCGAAATTTTATCAGCCTGGTCTTTCGGAATCTGAAACAGTAAAACCGCTGTTTTCTTCTTTCCGCCCCTGATGGTTTCCCCATAAGAGGAAAGACTTCTGGTTCCGAGCGAAGCAGTCTCCTTTATCCTGTTTTTTCCGTCAAAACATGCATAAAATGTAATACCGAGTTTTTCTGTATCCAGCCGGACCTTTTTCTTTCCCTTATTTTTAATTTCAAACTTCATCACAACAAGTTTGTTTCCATCCTCAGGAGTTACTGCAAAATAGTCTCCCTCCTGATAGATATTCTGAACCCTGTATCCTTTGTAAGAAACGGTCAGACCCGATGCATGTCCAATTGCCTCGGCGATCGGCATCGTCTCCATCTCCTGTGTCTGGGTTTCTCCCGTGGCATCTGACGCCATGTTGTTGTCCGCACTCTGGGTATTCTGGCTCTCCGGCATCTGGCTGTCCTGTTTTTGTGTCTCCTGTGTCTCTTCGGATGAAGCGGCTGTCATTCCGTCTTTCTGCTCAATATTATACTTTGCAAGAATATGCGCCGAATACTGCACGACCAGATTTTCTTCGTCCTCTGACAAATCATACATCTGGGTTCCACAGCCTCCCAACAGGAGTATTGCTGACACTGCCATCACAGGCAGACTTATTTTCTTTTTCATACTCTTTTACCCTCTTGTCACTTTTGCCCTATAATCTATATTTTATGGTATCATATTCTGAAAAATAAGACAATCTTTTCTTTGCATTAATTATTGGTCTCCAATTCCATCCAAAACTCCACACCGTCCGGGTGATTGACTGCACCGCATTTCTGATGAAAAGAATCCATGATTGCCTTGACAATGGACAATCCGATTCCGCTTCCACCATATTCACGTGTTCTTGCTTTGTCTACTTTATAGAATTTCACCCAGATCTTGTCAAGATCCTCTTCGGGAATCGGGTCACCGGTATTAAACACACTCGTGCGTACCAGATGGTCATGTTTTTGAAAACGAATGGTAATCTTTTTTTCTCCTGCCGCATGGTTCATGGCATTGGTCAGGAAATTCGTAATCACCTCTTCCACCTTAAACTCATCCCCCCAGACATATACCGGACCTTCCCTGTAAAATTCGATATTCACCTGTTTTTGTGCCGCCATGATGGATGCAGACTGGATCACGCCGTCAATCAGCTCCGTGATATCAAACCGTGTCATTTCCACGGTATCATTGCCAAACTCCAGCTGATTGAGGGTCAGCAGCTGCTTTACCATATGATTCATCTTTTCCGATTCATCCATAATCACATCACAGTAAAAATCACGGCTCTCTGCATCATCATTGATGCATTCTTTTAATCCTTCCGCATATCCCTGTATGAGTGCCAACGGTGTTTTCAGCTCGTGTGAAACATTCGAAAGAAATTCTTTTCTCATTTCATCGATCTGTTCTTTTTTCTCGATATCCTGCTGCAGGCTGACGTTTGCTGTCTTTAGTTCCGAAATCGTCTCTTCCAGTGTCTCCGACAATTCATTCATGGAATTTCCAAGTTCATCAATCTCCCGGCTCACATGACGTACCGGTATATACTTTGCATCAAAATCCAGCTGTGTCATCCTTCTTGCGATATCGGATAAGGCATGGATCGGATGGGAAATCCCTTTCGAGAGAACGATGATCAGAATCACGCTTAAGATGATGGCTCCCGTGCTCACCATTACAAAAAACTGGTTTGTTATGCTCGCACTTTCCCGAATGCTTTCCACAGCCGCACGCATGTAAAGATTGTTTCCATTTTTTAAAGTTCCCAGAAGAACCAGATACTCCGACTGCAGCCGTTCATCGGTCTGCCGAAGCAGCGTATAATCCTTTCCGGATGAAAGCACCTGCACACGGCTGCGGTCACTTCCATACAGCCAGTCCTCCATCTGCATCTGAAAACGCTGTGCACTGCTGTAGGAACTCCATATCAGGTTTCTGTCCTGATCTGCAATAAGCATATTGATATTTCCGTTTGCACAGATTCTCTCGAACTGCACATACGCATCATCACTGGAATCCCCCTGCTTTTCACAAATCAGCCTTACCTGGTCAAAACTGCTTTTTAACTCTTTTTCCTTATGAAAAATATAATATTTTTCCAAAAAGGTGGTATTAAAAAACCAGCACATCGCAACCGTTCCCGCAACAATGACAACCATCGTCAAAATCAGCTGCCACGTCAGGGAAGTCTTTTGTTTCTTTTCCATTTAGGACACCTCAAACTTGTAACCCATTCCCCATACGGTTTTTATATAACTTCCACATGCCCCGAGTTTATTTCTCAGTTTTTTTACATGTGTATCAATCGTCCGTGCATCCCCAAAATAGTCATAATTCCACACACTGTTTAAAATGCGTTCCCTCGAGAGGGCAATCCCCTGATTATTCATAAAATATTCCAGCAGTTCAAACTCCTTGAAACTGAGTTCCACCGGATTTCCCGAAATTTTCACCTCGTGCGCCGTCTTATCCAGAATAATCTCTCCTGCCGTCTTAAGATCGGCCGCATCGCCGATCTTATTGGTCCGGCGCAGAATCGCTTCGACACGCGCCACAAGAATTTTCGGTGAAAACGGTTTGGTTATATATTCATCAACCCCAAGGTCAAATCCCATAAGTTCATCACTCTCATCACTTTTGGCCGTGAGCATGATGATCGGGACTTTGGATGTCTGACGGATTTCCCTGCAGACTTCCCAGCCGTTCATCTTTGGCATCATCACATCCAGAATCAGCAAAGCGATCGCTTTGTCTTTATAAAAAATATCCAGTGCTTCCTCTCCATCTGCTGCTTCTAAGACTTCATAGTTCTGCCGGGTCAAAAAATCCCGTACCAGCTTCCTCATCCGGCTCTCATCATCTACCACAAGGATCTTCACTTTGTCCATCTCTATTCTGCCTCCTGTTCCGTCAGTCTCAATTCCCTCTCCTCAAGCTGGCTTTCCCGTTCATCCAGCTGTTTTTCCCAGATTTCGTATTTATCAATCACCTTATTTTCATAGTTTAAAATCGTCACATTATCTTCGCTGAGCCACGTAATCACAAGCATCCCAATGATGCCAAGTGCAAAAACAACTGCGAAAAATGTACTGATGTGAAACAGTTTCTGATAATCCCGGTTCTTCTTCCGGCGGTTTTTACTGACCACATGCTCTTTGTTTTTCTGTCTTTTTTTCTTCTGCTTTATTTCCTCTTTGCTTCTTTTTTCTTTTGAAACCATTCCTTCTGGTTCATACACCGTGATCGGAAGAATATCTTCTCTCCGGATATAGGGAATGGTATACAGATATTCCTGAAGCCTGTGCAAAAAATCATATCCGACCGGCGTGACAAAAATTTCTTTTAACACCAGTTTGTTATATAACGCCAGCACAATATCCGGATCATCCATTCTCGTATTTTTCCGGATATACCCGATGATCTCTACCTCATGTTTTGCTGTATGTTCCTGTTCCTTTGTTTCAAATGCGTAGCCTTCTACCTGATACATAACTTATCCTCTACCATTTATAAGCACTGCTGGCATCCCGTTCGGCGATTTCGCCGTCCTGATATGCCTGAATCAGTTTTTTCAGTTCCTCAATGCGGATCATCATGCGCTTACCAACGTCTGTATCACCCACCAGAATACGTTTATCCCGGTATTCCACTGCTTCCTGATGCGATACAATATCCAGTTCATCTCTTACCGCCTCGTTTGACCAGTCAAACGGTTCATGGGCAGAAAGCGTCAGTCCATAAGAATTGTACGTCAGTGTATATCCTGCAATTCCCGTTTTTCTCCGGTATGTTTTTGAAAATCCACCGTCGATCAGGATCAGTTTTCCGTTACACTTGACCGGATTTTCGCCGGCAATGCGCTCTACCGGTACATGACCATTGATGATATGCACAAAATCCCCCGTCAGCCCGAATTCTTTAAGTATATTATCTGCCGTTTCCTCTTTGTCAAACAAATGATAATACGCATTCTTACTCTCATGATGCATGGACTTGTCCGCAAGAAAATACCGCTCAAACGTTGCCATCTTACTCCGTCCGTACAAAGGAGAATCCGGTGCCGTCCAGATATACCACATGATATCCCTTCCTTTTTCCCTCTCTTTTTCATCCAGAGAGAAAAATGCCTTGCGGACATAGGATTCCAGCACATCATAGAGTGCTTTTCCGCTGTATTCCCTGCCATATACATTTACTTTCTTAAATGTCCCATCCGGATTCAGCGGCACACATCCATGATAAAGCAGATTTCCGTTGTAGACTTTATACATGCTGCCTCGTTTTAGCAGAAGCCGTACATGGCGCTGCAGTTTCTCACAGTGTATAAACGAGGTGCGCAGCCGGTTCATGACTTCCTGTTCCTCAGGTGTCAGATCATACGGATGTTCCGGATCAATGGTAGGAAAACTGGTATCCAGCATGTCATAGGTTTTTCCATCAATTTCCACTGTTTTGTTCTCGTAATTAATACGGTGCAGCAGACAGCGGTTTTCCATACCATACTCCGGCCATTTGTGGATCAGCTGTCCTTCCAGTTTAAACTTTATGATGGCAATTGCCTTATGCATTTTCCGGTTCATCAGCGTTTCTTTCTTGCTTCGTTCCTCATCCGTGGAATCTTTCAGTACAAACTGTCTGCACGGATCATCGCGGTAAGCATCCATGGCAAATGTTGCAAGCGGAACCATATTGATGCCATAACCATCCTCAATCAGATCCAGATTCCCATACCGGATACTTGTCCGGATCACAGATGCAATGCAGGCAAGCTGCCCGGCTGCTGCCCCCATCCATACCATATCGTGATTCCCCCACTGGATATCAAACGAATGATATTGTTCCAGCTGATCCATAATCCGGTCCGGTGACGGACCGCGGTCATACACATCCCCGAGAATATGCAGATGATCAATGACCAGCCTCTGCACCAGTTCCGCCAGTGCCACAATAAAATTATCTGCCTGCCCAAGTTCCAGAATGGTGTTGATAATTGCCTCGTAATAGGCCTCTTTATTCAAAACCTCCTGCTTTTCCGTAATCAGTTCCTCGATTACATACGCATAATCCTCCGGCAGCGCCTTGCGCACTTTGGATCTGGTGTATTTGGAAGATACTGTCTTACACACCTCGATCAGCCGGTACAGTGTGATCTTATACCAGTTCTCGATATCGTCCTCGGTCTGACGCACCAGCTCGATTTTTTTCTGTGGATAATAAATCAGTGTTGCCAGAGACATCTTATCTGCCGTACTTAGCGTATGCCCGAATACGTCATCAATCTTTTTGCGGACAGCTACAGACCCGTTTCTCAATACGTGGGAAAATGCTTTAAATTCCCCATGTATATCCGACAAAAAATGTTCCGTGCCTTTTGGCAGATATAAAATAGACTGCAGATTGATAATTTCCGTAGATGCTTTTCCAATCGTCGGATACAGTTCTGCAAGCTGTTCATAATAATGTAATCGTTGTTTTTCCACTTATAATACCCCTTTTCATGAGCATACATCCGCTCATTATTCCTATGAAACAGTTTACCATAATTTCCTGCTTTTGTGCACTCGTTCACATAAAAAACAAAAAAAGAACTGTATGCCGGACGCATCAGTTCCCTTTTATGTATTTATCCTATACCTTTCGTCTTTCCCCTTTCTTTTTATTTTGACTGAATTTGACTTTTTATTTACATATTGATTATATCTTTCCTATTTTCTCAATTCGGGGCTAAATTTTTTTATATTTCCGGCGACTTTTGTCGGTCAGGGGTCAGAAATGGTCCTTATCCGGAAACGCGATATGTCATTTGACCTTTTTAACGTTTATTATTATAATAAATTTGATATTTCATTCGGAGGTGATGGTTCATGCTGACACGCGAACAATTATCCAGAAATCTTGGAACAAATCTGGAAAGAGAGCGCTTTAAACTCGGCTATTCACAGCAGGATATGGCAAAAGCACTGGATATGTCCCTTTCCTCGTACAAAAGACTTGCCAATGGGGATACCGGAAAAGTCGATGTCTATAACGTATATAAGCTCAGCCAGCTTACCGGAAAGATGTTCTATGAATTATGTGGCGAATCCTCTGATTTATTCCAGACCTATGACCGCATGCGCAGTCTTTCGCCTACACAGTTACATTTTATTGAATCCCTTGTACAGTTTGAATTCGATTTTTCCAGAAATCTGGAAACGGTTCCATCGGTTTCCCGCGAGGACTATACCACTATGATCATTCCAAGTGGAAACATGCACGATGGAATGGTGTATGATTCCTGTTCTCTCGAAAAAATCAATATTTCCGGATACCGCAAACGCTATGGAAACCAGATTGATTGTGCACTTCTTGTCACAAGTGATCATATGTCCCCTGTCTATCATGCAAATGATATTTTATTAATCGCTCGGGATCCCATACGTGATGGCGACACCGGTATTTTTATTAACAAAGTGACCGGTCTTCTTTACATCCGCCGCCTTCGCCAGACAGATCCCTGGCGCTTAGAACCTCTCACCTATTACGGACAGACGTTTTATATCGACAGTAATAACGCATCGGAGATGTCCCACTGGATTATCTTTGGTCACGTTATTTCCAAAACCCGTGGATAATTCTTATTCATGCACAACAAAAGGCGCCATCAGATACTTCTGATGACGCCTAATGATTTTCACACTCCATTGGACTGCTCCTCACTTCATCTTTTGTTCTATATCCATTCTTCTTTTGTTTACCGAAATGACGTTCTGGACAAATCACCTTTTATCCGTTCCTCTTTGTCCGCTCTCTTTTGTACTCTGTCACTGGTTTCCATTCCCGAATGTTTATTCTTTCATCAAGTGAAGCCTGATGACCTGTGTTTGGTTGCTCCCTGCCAATGGCTTATGTTCCCTTTGGACTGTACCTCCTTACATTAGATTTCACGTCCAGGGCTTTCTCGTCACCCTTCGTGATGGCTGCTTGTTTTTTGTTGTCTTAAATATAACACGCATTTTACATTATGTCAACCTGTTTTTTTATTTCTTTTTATTTTTCCTTTACATTTCTCATAATTGTCTGTTTTATTATGTTTTTTCAGATAATTTATTTTTTTAAAAAAGAACGTGCTTTCGCACGCTCTCTTTTTGTATTTATGCCGGCATAGCCAGATAGTATCCCTGAAACAGATCCACTCCCAAAGACCGTAAAAAATCACACTCTTCTCTTGTCTCCACACCTTCCGCAAGCACCTGCATTCCTCTTTCATGGAAACTTTCCAGATATGTACGGACGTTCTCCTGTTTTCTGGCATCGTTGTCAATTCCACAGATCAGGGAGCGGTCCAGTTTTACGATATCCGGTGTATACAGATATACGGCATTCATATTGTTTTCACCCATGCCAAAATCATCCAGCGATACCTTCCAGTGCTTATTCTGGACCATCTCACTTTTTCTGACCCACTCGCGCAGGGAAACTTTCGGATACTCTAAAATCTCAATGATCCTTTTTCCTTTCTGGTTTCCAAAATAAGTATCAAATGCTTCTGCCTCATTCTCCGTAAAACTTTCCGATGGGAAAGAATTGATACAGAGATATTCCTGATATCCCCGCTCAATATACGCCTGTGTTGCACCAAAAAAAGTGGCAACTTCCAGTATATGCAGTTTCTCATCCCTGGCAAATTCATCAATCAGCTGCCCCACCGTCATCTTCTTTGGTCTCATCAACGCTTCATATGCATATATTCTCACACAATCTTTATAAAAGATCGGCTGGAACACATATTCAATCTCAAGTCCTTCTAAAGCTGCCTTCACTTCATTGTCCAGCGGTAATTTTTCATATGCTATCATAAATCTGCTCCAAATTTTTTACTTCTGTTTTTTATCTACTAATTTTTAAAAGAATGGATCGGAGCCGGAATACGTCCTGTACGGTTGATAAAGTCATCACAGGAGTATTTGTTTACCGGCATAACCGGGGCATATCCAAACAATCCTCCAAATTCCACTCTGTCTCCCACACCTTTTCCCACAGCCGGAATCAGACGTGCAGCGGTTGTCTTCTGGTTCACCATTCCGATTGCCATCTCGTCTGCAATCATTCCGGAAATGGTTGTTGCCTTTGTATCTCCCGGGATGGCGATCATATCCAGGCCTACCGAACATACACAGGTCATTGCCTCTAATTTTTCAAGGGAAATTGCGCCTGCCTCTACCGCGTTGATCATCCCCTGATCCTCGCTGACCGGAATAAAAGCACCACTTAAACCACCCACATAAGAAGAAGCCATCACGCCGCCCTTCTTTACCTGATCATTGAGCATGGCAAGTGCTGCAGTGGTTCCCGGTGCACCTGCATACTCCAGACCGCACTCACAGAGAATATCCGCAACACTGTCTCCGATTGCCGGAGTCGGTGCCAGGGAAAGATCCACGATACCAAACGGAATATTTAACATCTTAGATGCCTCCTGTGCCACCAGCTGGCCGACACGGGTAACTTTAAATGCCGTCTTTTTGATCGTCTCACAGAGAACCTCAAAATTCTCTCCGCGTACTTTTTCCAGTGCATTTTTTACAACACCCGGTCCACTGACTCCGACATTGATGATCGCATCTGCCTCGGTCACTCCGTGGAAAGCTCCTGCCATAAACGGATTATCGTCCGGTGCATTGCAAAAGACCACCAGCTTCATGCAGTCTGCAGAATCGTTGTCCTTTGAAATTTCTGCCGTCTGAAGAATAATCTCGCCCATAAGCCTTACTGCGTCCATGTTAATGCCCGTCTTGGTGGATGCCAGGTTTACGGAACTGCATACACGTTCAGTACTGTGCAGTGCCTGTGGAATAGAACGGATCAGAAGTTCATCCGCTTTCGTCATTCCTTTAGATACCAGTGCGGAATATCCGCCGATCAGATTGACGCCGACCGTCTTTGCTGCACGATCCATAGTTGCGGCGATTGTAGCAAAATCCTCCGGTGTCTTACAAGCCGAACCGCCCACCAGCGCAATTGGTGTCACAGAAATTCTCTTATTTACGATTGGAATGGAATAACTTTTTTCAATCTTTTCTCCGGTCGCTACCAGATCTTTTGCCACGGTTGTAATCTTGTTGTAAATATTCTGATTCAGACGATCCAGATCCGAATCAATACAGTCAAGAAGACTGATCCCGAGTGTGATGGTTCTCACATCCAGATTCTCCTTCTCGATCATTTCGTTGGTTTCCTGTACTTCCCAGCTGTTAATCATTCTTTGCTTCCTCCATGTTTTAGATACGATGCATTTTTTCAAAAATTTCTTCACGCTGACATTTGATTGAAACGCCTATTTTTTCTCCCAATGCATCCATTTCTCCGGAAATCTCTGCAAAGTGCTTCTTTGCATCTGCCATATCCACAATCATCATCATATTAAAAAATCCAGAAACAATCGTCTGTGAAATATCAAGCACGTTTACGCCGTTGTCAGCAAGATAAGTACATACCTTTGCAATAATACCGACGGTATCTTTTCCTACTACTGTAATGATTGCTTTGTCCATTGTTTTTTCCATAATATAAACTCTCCTTTTTACTCTGCACGAATTACAGGCGAAACCGCATTTCTTTTTGCCACATACATCGGGAAATCATCCGCTTTGTACGGATTATCCCCCATCGTAACTTCCAGACGCACTGCTTCATACGCCAGTTCCTCGTAATTATTTTCCTTGCTTAAATGGCCCAGTACCACTGTGCCGAATTTATCATGAAGAAGTTCACAGAGCAGCTGGCCGCTCCGCTCATTCGACAGATGTCCCCTGTTTCCCATAATCCTGCGTTTCAGCGGATAAGGGTATACGCCCGTTTCGAGCATATGAATATCATGATTTGCCTCCAGCAGCAAAGTATCAAGTCCCTGCAGCTGCTGCACAATCTCATCATCATAATTTCCCAGATCGGTTACTACCGCAAAGGTACGGTTTCCTTTTTTTATCCGGTATGCCACAGGATCCGCCGCATCATGTGAGATATGGATCGGGGTAATCGTCAGGTCTCCGATTACAAAATCTTCCTGCGGAACAATTTCATGAAATAATTCCGGGTCGATCTTTCCCACAGACGGCGTGTTCTTAATGGCTTCAATGGTTCCTGCCGTCGCATACATCGGCAGCCCATATCTTCTTGCCATAACACCAAGTCCCGCGATATGATCCAGATGTTCATGTGTAACCAGAATCCCATCCATATCCTGACTCTTTAAATCCACCTCGTTTAATCCATTCTCAATCCGCTTTCCGCTGATCCCCGCATCAATTAACACATGGTGGTTGTCCGAGCCTACACAGATACAGTTTCCACTGCTGCCACTTGCAATACTGCATAATTCTAACATACTATTTCTCTTTCCAGTAAATTTCTACCCGGTCTCCATTATTAAGCGGCTGGGAAAATTCAGCTTCCATGCCATTTACAAGCGTTGCAATTGCACGTCCGTTTCCGGCGTTGAGATCAAACGTGATCCGGTCAAAAACATCCACAAATATGTAATCTTCTTTTCCCGTAAGTTCCACCGTCTCTCCATTTACCGTGACAACACAGACCGTATCTTTTTTCTCCGACTCAGCCGCCTTGGCCTCCCCGGAGGTTTCCGGAGTCATTTCTTCCCGCGATATTTCCGCGGAATCTGTCCCCCCCTCTGTTGCATTATACCGATTCTCACTCTCTGACGCAACCCCGAAGCTTAACGGTGTCCAGTCAATGGAGAAATTTTCGTATACCAGGGTCTCCATCCCCGCTTCCCTGTTATTGACCAGAATTTCACTGTCAGGGTCAATTTCCACGTCCATAAATTCTGCAATCTGTGCAACGGTATAAAAATTCCGTGTCTCGATGGAATCTCCCTCCTGAATTTCATAGGAATCCGGTTCAAGGCTTCCGTTTACCTCGACAAATTTCGGACATACCACGTTCTGTCCATTGACCACAAACGAAATCACGGACTCGTGATACTCCGGAAGCTGTCCGATGGTATACACCGCATTATCTCCTGCCGTTGATGGCTCAATCGTAATATCGGAATTTGGCTCCAGCGGCGTGTTGATATTTGCCGGTTGGCCATTCATCGTCACTATGGCGGCCTCCCCAGCCTCTCCTCTTGCGATTCTTGCGCCTCCATTCACGGTGAAATTGATCGGCATTCCGCGTTTCGGAAACAGCTGGTCATTCGGAAATCCCGCCTGCATTGCCGCATCCACAATGGTAAGTCTGTTATTATCATACAGTTTCAGGCGTTCTCCGTTGAAGCGGACCATAATAAAATTATTTTTCTGTTCATAATAATTCAGGCAGATTCCAATCGGTGTGACAAGCAGCGGATCTTTTTTGATATCTTCCTGCTCAAATGTCACTTCTTTAAGCACTTCTTCGCCTCTTAATGCCACACGCTCCGTCGGCAGATCCAGATGCCCGGCAAGTTTTTCCGTAAATCCGTGAATCTTTCCGCCACCACCGACAACAAAGCAGGCGCTTACGGTTTTATCCCCATTCAGTTCCTTGATCTTTGCAGCCACCTCGGAAGTAATCTTCTCCACCGTCGGGGCAACCAGCTCCCAGATCTCCTTGGATGGAATTGTATGGGAAATACTCATAATATCCTCATATGTCACTTCATCCTCACTCGAAGATGCCAGTTTCATTTTCTCTGCAGTCTGAAAATCAACCAGATACTGCT
>OGHY01000935.1_pt1 | contig 14582 bp, 12 predicted proteins | sample 1571541 | NCBI WGS metagenome assembly OGHY01 (sample SAMEA2581943, study PRJEB24529) | metagenome | biome: Human gut stool | place: China | collected 2011
TCATCCGTTGCAAGGTGTTCCAGCAAATCCCAGTCCAAGGAGTTCCGCACAGCCTCGCTCTCTACATCTGCCTTGTCAGTGTCCCGGAAAGAGCACAGCTTTGCAATCACCAAATCCTCCAGACTGGGTGTGTAGAACTGCACCTTTGTGCCACCAAAGGGCAGCGGCTGGAGCCGATCTTGGAAGTTGTACGGAAAATTGTCGATGTAGGCTTCCACATCGGTGTTAATGTCGTACTTGCCGAGCAAGCCATACAGTTCTTTCGGAACGCTCAAGGCATCAATGTCATGGGTAGCACGGGTCAGCTTGCCCAGCAAAATAAACGCACTGCCGCCCACAATCACCATCTGATAGCGGTCGTCGTTATCGATCATCAGGTCAGCATCTTCGTCCAGCCGTTCCAGACGCTTGCGGAGGTCATCTAAGATCATCTTTCCCATAAAGCAGCCTTTCGTATTTTCAATAATAGTATTTTCTAAAATCATTTTACAAGAAAGAAATCTGATTGTCAAGCACATCACCTAATTTCAGTTGCCAGTCCAAGATATTGTAATCTCCCTGCCCACCGTCTCGCAACGAACTTCCATCCAGCTTTGCAAACCTTTAAGCGCATCACACCATTTATGGAAGATTTCTCCATTCCTTTCTATTTGTTCATCCCATCGAACAGCCACGCTATAATCCCCAAATTCAAGATACACATGAGACAACACCTCTTTAGGTTCCATGTCACCATCATACGGATATTTTGCAAAGCGTTTAAGTGGCTCAATCGTATCCAACAGGCACAGCATGAATTGTAATGGATATTTTTTTATGGACAGCTTGTTCTCATTGTGTTCATCATACAAAAGTGGATACAAGTTATATTTTTCATATTTTATATTGGTATTCTCACTGTCGCTTATCCATATATTATGGCAAATAATCGCATCTGCCACATATGCTGCATGAGAAATCTGTTCTATATTCCACACAAGATTGCTTTCTTTACATATAAAGCCTCTTCCATCGGGTTCTGTGCCCTCACAATGATTCAAAAAATTCTTTATAAATCTATCATAAAATAAATATCCCGCCAGAATACCATGATCACGCAAAAACTCCTTATGTACTCTAGCATCTTCTGAATTAGCTCGATATACAAAATAATTTTCAATCAATTTTTCAGGAAATCTTTGTGGGATACTTTTCAATCGTTTATCAAAAGTCTTGTACGGTGAATGCTGAATCTCTAAGTTCTCCAAGCAATAGCTAAGTTTCTTTTGTTTAGTTGTTGGATATTTCAGGATTTCCTCTTTTTCAATACAACTTGCAATGTCATGATACATTGCTGTCAAATACCATGTATATAAAAGATTGTACTCGTCCGCTCTCTTGACATACCAATCCTTATAATAAGTCAAAAAACTTTGTAATTGGTTTATCAGCTTATCTCTCAGAGTTGAACTTTTCTCCATAAAGGCCATTCCCATCAAATAGAGAGAAATCGTGTGCTGATGCTTTCCATGTTTCAAATACTCTTCCAAAAAGTCAAACATCATACATGTTTCTTTGCAGCCAAGTTTATAGTGACTTCCAATAAAATCTTGGCAGCAAGATACACTTGTGTTAGGATTCCAAAACTTATTACTTGATACAGGAATACTATAATATGATTTTTCATATTGGCTATACAGCTCATATAAATTCATAAATTGCTCCTCTTCATCCTACCCACATAGCAGGACGAACTCCACCGATTTCATCAACATCTTTTCCAGTTGCGAGAAGATAGCCACCTTCCGTTACTATTGTTGCGCGATTTTGCTTTGTTCCCGGCGTTCTTAACCACCACCAGTCCTTCATACTTCTTTTTTCTGTTGAAGCAAAATATTTGTTTGCCTCGTAAAAACTTAGAACAAAAATTTTATCCACCGTGTCATTTCCTGCTTCTATATTATTAGACGAATTGTTTTTATTTTTCAGTAAATTCTCAGAAATCAGTGTTTTCTCCTGTTCAGTAAAAAATTTTGCATAAAAATCTGTATTTAGCCACTTTCTCAGGTATGAATCTTCCCATGTAATTCCTTGCAATGTCTGATGATATTTTTTATGCGCTAAAACGTTCTCACTCACAATGAGCTTTTTTCCATTTTCCTCAGCTAAAACAATCCACTTGATTTCTCCATCAATTTCCAAATCGCCATCATTACACCTACCCAAAGTAACAACATCTCCAAGTCTTGCCGTCAAGATACGCTGGCGTTCAACATCAAACTTCTGCTTTTCAATCAGTTCATCTACATTCTTATATCCTAAAATACTTTCAAACAATTCATTTGCTTTAATATAGTCTTTCTGCTTTTGAAATTCTAATGCTTCTACATAGATAGCTTCTTTTTCTTCAGCAATTACTTTTTCTTTATGTACGTTGTACAAATAAATTGTTATCACGCTCCCAACCGCAATCGTCATCATCACTATTCCTACGATTGCCAACTTTTTCTTGATTTTTTTAATTCTTTGTAGTTGCTCATATTTTCTAGTTTTATCTAGCTTTACAATGCTTTTGTATTCGCTTTGTACCTCTCGATATTGGGCCGTTTGAAACCGATTTAATTTTTCTTGTGCGCTTACGATTTGTTTTTCTATTTCTTTTCGAATTTGGGAAATAGTCATATCATCACAGATAAGTCCAGAAATTCCCACTTCAGTAAGATCATCTTTTAACTTATTTATTAAAGTTGCATTTCGATCGACCTCTGATTTTTGAAATGCGGGCTTCAATTTTGTACTGCCACAATATACCAGAAGATTCACTAGCTTTTCTGATGTATCAGAATTTCCCTTGCTTCTATTTATTGATCTTACCATGTTTTGTAGCGCAGCTATTCGTGCACGGTAGTAACCATATAGATAATCTCGCTTTTTTTGTAGAGTAGTGTTAATTGATGCCTCTGACGTACTTGATATGAGATATCCTACTAAGCATTTACATGGCTGTGACATAACAGCAGTTCCCATAATTCCAAACATTCCGAACTCATCCATTATGTCCTGTGGAAGTGCCATAAGAAACGGAATCTCCATCAGTCCAACCACAAGTGTCAATCCAACTACTTGCTCAAAAAGTTCAAGACTTCCTTTTTCTTGTACTTTTATTGTCATACGCATACAAATTATAATCAATGCTATTATGCTTCCAATGAACGGCATCATTTGGAAGCCATCTTTGAAAATCAAAACCATTTCAATAATGGAAGCCATAACAAATCCTAAAGCAAAAAATCCCTCTATTAAATACCCTATCAACATCCCCATCTAATAATCTCTCCTTGTCACTTTATTTGTTCAATACCATAACACTTGCATCATCCATCGAACCATTTTCCACAGCCTGCTCTATCAGCTTTTTACAGAACTCCACCTTATCATCTGCCGCACAATAAATATCTTCCATTTCATCAATGCTTATATGGTCGTGGATACCATCCGATGTGACAATCAGCGTATCCTGTCCCGAAACATCAATCTGCTTCAATTTCAGCAAAGCCGGATTGTCTGCACCAAAACAAGCTGTGATTTCATTTTTACGCTCAAAGGATTCCGCTGTGAAAGAGTCCAGTTGTCCTGTTGCCAGCAAATATTCCAGCGTGGTATCATCCCTTGTCAGTTGCTTTAGGTATTTTCCGTTGACTACCGCATACACTCGTGTATTGCCCACATAAGTAATTTTTGCAGAATCATCTGTAAAATCCACTAACGCCAGTGTTGTTGCCATTCCTGCAAGGGCTTCATCCGTCCGTGAGCGTTCAATCAGCATTCGATTGATTTCCGTCAAATTTTCCATCGTGTGTTCGTATTTTCCCAGTTTCTCCGCAACGAATTGGGATGCCACCGCACCGGCATTATTTCCACCAACACCATCTGCAACCGCCACAAAGCCCTCTGTGCATTCACATTCATGTATGCCCATAGACAGAATGTTCTGATTCAAAACTACTCTGTCCTCATTCTGGGCTTTCTGCACACCTTTCTGGGTTGCCGCATAGATTTTCATCGTTTCACCTCAGGAACATTTCAACTCCGGTGGCAGAGCATCCGCTTGGATCTCATCAATTTTCAGGGTGGCATCCCCAAAGATCTCATGGTCGAAAAGATAGCGTGCCAGCGGGTTGATCAGGAAGTTTTCGACAATATTGCCAATGCCACGGCCACCGTTTGACAGGTTTGCCAGCGCCTTTTCTTCCAGCGTCTGATAGGCTGCATCCGACAAGGACACCGTAATGCGCTTTTCGCTTTGAAGATTACGGATGATCTTGTCCACCTGAGATTTTAGAATACGAACTGCAACTTCCGGACGGATATAATCGAACACAACGATATTTTCGCCGATGCGGTTCAAAATCTCTGGGCGGCCCAAATCCAGTTTGAAATAATTCTCGATAGCCTCCCGGACACGCACAGACATCTCCTGATATGGCATATCGCTGGTCACATTGGCTTCTCGTGTACCGTCTGCACCACGCGTATAAATGCCAAGATTGCTGGTGAAAATGATAATCGTTTCCGAGAAATAAACCGTATTGCCCTGTCCATCTGTCATGCGGCCATCCTCCAGAATCTGAAGGAACTTATCCAAAATCGAAGGATGCGCCTTTTCAATTTCGTCAAACAGCAGGATAGAGAAGGGGTTCTTTTTGACTGCATTTGTGAGCTGACCACCTGCTTCATAGCCAACATAGCCCGGAGGCGCACCAAGCAGTTTCTGGTCGCTATGGCTCTGGGAATATTCGCTCATATCAAAGCGGATGCAGCAGCTTTCATCACCAAACAAAAGTTCTGCCAACGTTTTGGCTGTTTCTGTTTTGCCCGTACCGGTAGGACCCGCATAAAACAAGACACCCTTCGGGCGGCTATGCGACGAGCCCTGCAAGCCGGACATTCCGGTGATAGCACGCTTGATAACATCCAGTGTTTTGGAGATGGCATAGTCTTGCCCTTTCACACGGGCTTCAAAAGTCGTTTTTGCATTTTTGATTTCTTCCAACTGCAAGGTCTTCCAAGGATTCTCCTTGATGCCGTACTTATATAGGTCGATGACATCGCACATATCCCGCACCGCAATGCGTTCATTTTTGCAAAGCCTGCGCAGGCCGTTGATCTCCGTGAAGCTGAAACCATCTGTCAGCGCCACAAATCGATCCTGAATCTTTTCCAGTTCCTCCGGGTGTGCGGCATAATACTCTTTTCCTGCCTCGTAAATATCTTTTGCAAAGAAGCTGGGGAAGTTTGTGCCCTTCACTAGCACTTCCCGTTCTTCTCTGGATGGATAGGTAACCGTAATCGTTTTGACATTGGGATTTTGCAGATAGAACCATGCTGGCAGGTCGTTCGTCTTGTTTACAATCAGCACCAGCAGATTTTTCAGGATGCTGCCGTTTTCTGTCCGTACATCCTTCGCTTCCAAAGATGCTTGTAGCAGCAGAGTAAAACTATCCACTTCACTCTGGTCCATACTATCCGGTTTCACGATATACCGGGATGCAAAGTTCATGATAATAACAGATGCTTCCCGGTTCTGGGTCAGTGCGGAGTAGGCAATATCCGAAGCGGTGTTATTCCTGCCCTTAAAAGTGCACTTGATTGTATGATTATCGACAGGGGCATTCACCAGCTTTGCAAAGGCTTTGGTGTATTCTTCTTCGCAGTTATTGTAAAATCCACGCAGACTATCGTAAAAGATAATATTCCGGTAACCGGAATCCTTAAAGAAAAAGTGCAGATACTCCGATAGGCGCAGAATGCTTCCCTTCGGGGTACTTCCCTCCTGCGGATACTGGTAAGAATCCAGCACATCGCCCTCTAAAATCAGCAACGGCTTTATTTTTGAAAAAATCTCAAGTTCTTTATGCCATTTTGAAATATAGTCACTCATTTTGATTCCTCATAATTATTTATTTCTATGCTCAACCACAATATTATCCGGTAGTTCTTTTGGATACATTGAATTTTCCAGAAGAATCATTTTTGTCTTTCTGGTCGCAGGCCGAATACCCGCAAATGCGTTATATTCAATGATAGAAACACTTTCAGGAATCACTATTTCTTCTAACTTTGTCGCCGCCATAGCATAAGTTCAGATATAACATAGCCCCTCTTTTAGTTCAATCTTTTTCAATTGGGAACACTCTGAAAAGCAATCGTTAGGAATTTTTCGTACGCTTTGTGGAATTATCACTTCTCTTAACCCAGTCAAAGAAAAACTGTATTCGCCCATTTCTTTTATGCCCTCTGGAATGCTTATGTGTTCCAACTGGTGACATCCACTAAACGCTTTCCTCTTAATGTACTGAATCGTACTGGGCAAATACACTCTCTTTATATCTTTCCCTATAAATGCACGTTCTCCAATCCCTACAACATTTTGGCCTTGTATTATTTTGGGGATTCTCACTTCTTCTGCATTTGTCTTTCCTATATATGAAACGATTTCAATTTCCAACGCTATATTTCTATATGTAAATTGATTTTCAGGTGTATAGTTTACTTCTCTATTTGAAATTCCCCGCATAGAAATTCCAGTTTCTTTCAGTATTTTAGCATCCAAAACCGTTTTTTCTTCTTCCCATTTGAGTTTTTCTTGTTGTGCTAAACCATTCACTTTTGTATTTTCTGATGTGTTATTCACCAGTCGCATCAATGAAATCATTCGTTGCCGACATTTAATGTACACACCAATCTCATTAGACTTGTTCATATCTGCGACAATTGAAAGAGTTTCTTCCAATTTCTGAATTTTGTCCTTTAGCAGACGATTTTCTTTTCGGAGTTTTTCCAATTCATCCATAGGTGTACACCTTATATATTCTTAAATTCACTAAGTGGTCTTGCTTCTTTTCCTTGTAATCGACAATCTCTCTGAATTCGACTACCTGGCAAGCAATAAACAATAATGTTTTCTGGGATTTTTCTCATTGTTGTCTCCATCCCTAGAACAACCAGTTCAGACACTTTTGTTGAGCCGAACACCTCGGATTCGATAGTTTCTAGCTCTTCATTCAATATTACTTTTTCTAAAGAAGTGCAGCCACAAAACACCCATTTTCTTAAAGTGCTTATTTTCTCAGGGATAATCACATTTTTTATACCTGTGTCTATAAATGCGTGCATTTCAATAGTTTTCAGGGACCTCGGAAGACATATTCTTTCTAGTCTTTTGCACCCGATAAACGCATAATCACCTATGCCTGTCAAACCTTCCGGAAAAATAATATTCTTTAGGTAAATACACGATGCAAACGCACTTTCTCCTATTTGCACAAGATTTTTAGGCAAATACACTTTTTCAAAATCCGTTTTCATAAAGGCATCTTTGCCTATATATACAACATTCTCTCCACGAATCCTCTCCGGTATGACGAGTTCTCCTGATGTGTCAAATCCTTTAAACCCCAAAATTTCAATTCCTTCACCGGGTATCATTCGATATATAAACTGCTCCTCCAAATTGCTCGTGATGGATACATTTTGCATGGAATCTCGGATAGCCTCCTCAATTCTGGCATCCATCGTAGCCTTCTCTTCCGCCAGTTGGTCAATGGCCTGTTGTTGTGCATCCGCGTTCAATTTTTGACTTCCTGCCGCAGCATTGACAAGTTTACTTGCTACTAGTGCGCGCTGCCGCTGGGCGATATATTGTCCCATCTCACCGGATTTGTTCATATCCGCAAGCGTCGCAAAGGTATCTTCTAGATACTTCATGCGTTGTTTCAGCAGTTCAATCTCCTGCCGGAGACTTTCCAATTCATTCATAAATTTTTACCTTATACGCTTCTAAACTCGTTGAGTGGTTTGACTGTCAACCCTAGTGCTCGTGCATTCCTTTGAGCTTCGCTTCCTGCAAGGCAAAAAATAATCTTTTTCGTGGGACTCCCATGCTTGCCTACTTCTATTTTTGTAGATTGCCCTAAAATTGCAATATTTATGCTCCCGTTTATCCAATCAAATGCATAACTGCAAATCGTTTTGACGCTTTTAGGAATTACAATTTCAGGAATCATTGTCTGAGCAAATGCAAAGCTCCCAATGGTTTCAAGCTTCTCGCTTAAAATCACTGTTTTTAATCGCACACAATCCTGAAAGCATCCAAGATTGAGATTTGTCACATTTTCTGGTAATGAAATTTCAGTCAATCCGGCACCCTTAAAGCATTCCTGCCCTAAACTTTTTAGCCTGTCAGGTAATTTGATTGTCGCTAATTTTTTGCATCCTTCAAAGGCACTTTTTTCAATATAAATAACGCTATTAGAAACATTTGCTTTTTTGATGCCCATGTTTTTAAAAGCTTCTTCTCCAATCTGAATAACAGGTTGTCCCTTTATTCTATCTGGAATCACCAGTTCATCTACTTCAAACCCATTAAACCCCTGAATCTCCACGCCACCGGGAACTTCTCTATAAGTAAACTGCTCTGCCAAAGCATCCTCGGCAGGCGTATTCTGTGCAGATGCTCGGATAGCCTCATCAATTTTAGCATCCATAGCCGCTTTTTCTGCCGCCAGTTGGTCAATGACCTGCTGCTGGGCATCGGCATTCAATTTTTGAGTACCTGCCGCCGCATTGACCAGTTTACTTGCAACAAGCGCACGCTGGCGCTGAGCGATATACTGCCCCATCTCGCCAGATTTGTTCATATCGGCAAGAGTAGCAAAGGTATCTTCCAGATATTTCACACGCTTTTCCAGCACTTCGATTTTTGCTGTAAGTTCAGTATATTCGCTCATGTTGACCTCCTGCATCGTTCAAAAAGAGAACTCTTTTTTATGGATTCCGACCGACACCACCGTGTCGCCCACAGTAAAGTTTTGAATCTGGTTCTGCCCGTTTTCCAAATAGTTTGTGTATTTTTTTCTTAACTGCCCCTCTAAAATCAGGATATTCTGATTGTCTGACCCACGGAGAAAGCACCCGTTGTTTCGCTCCTGAAGATAAGGCCCATCGATCAAAACCGAAATCCCGGTCAAATCTTTTCCTACCAGTTCATCGAATGTATAGCCGGTATATACCAGAATATCGGGGCTGATAGTTTTAAGTTCCTGAATCAGCTTCATGCAGGCATCAAATTGAAAAAGCGGATCACCGCCTGTCAGGGTAAATCCATCCACCGGGTAGTGGTCCGCAATTTTATGGATCATCTGCATGACCCGCTCCTGTGACACCTGATACCGCTTCTGAAACCCCCACAGTTCCGGGTTGCTGCATCCTTCGCAGCGTCTGGGGCAGCCGCAGAACCAGATACCGATGCGCTCTCCGGGTCCCAGCACTTCCACCGGGTACAGAATTCGTGCAATATACATCAGATTTTCCTTACCAGAAGATACGCCGCTAGCTCTTGCCGCTTTCCATCTTTGCAGAAGCCGCCCAAACCGACCTCATCGCCATCTTTAACCTCAACCGTACTTTCAATTTGCTGGTCATTCACAAATGTCGGATTGGTGCTACTCAGATTTTCCAGATAAAGTTTCCCGTCCTGCATATAAAAACGGCATTGTTTTCGGCTCACATAGCTCTTTCCAGCCAGAAAGCACCGCAGTTCATGTTCTCGCCCTACAACGACCTCGTCTTCCGTAATGTCGTGTGCAAAGCTTCCGTCCAGACTGGTCAACCGATACTTTTCCTGCGCTGCTTCCAACTCTGTTGGAAGGATATCCGAAATATCTTCTCCGCAGGCACTGCACTTGCGGGCGTTGGATGGGTTTTGTGCCCCGCAATCGCAGATACGGACAAGTACCTTCGACGGTTCTTCCAAAGGCGAAGTTTCTGGTTTCGGTTCATCGTCTTCGTCCATAATGCGAACGCCCATCAAATCTGCCGAGCAGTTCTCGCAGTCCATCAGAGAAGGGGCGTTTTTCGCCCCGCAAAATGGACAAATCTTGAATTTTGACATAATCGTTTTTTACTCCTTCAGATACCGTTCCTTGCCTTGCCCTATGCCACTGCGTCTATTATTTGCATTGAATGTATCAATAGGTGCAGTTGTTTCATAATCCGATACGTTGATGATCTGCGCATAGTCTTCGGATGGAGGAAGCAGTGCCATCCGACTTTTCAAAACCACGCCTTTCGCTTCCAGCCGCTTTTGAATCTCTGAGAAATCATCGCAGAAAGATTCCATAAATTCGCACAGTTGTTTGGCCTCTGCCGCATCCGGCAAGCGGTCATCCGTGTCCAATCCACCCAGTTCCATGGTGATTTTGCCGTCATCGGCATAGGTCACGTTTACCGCCGTTCCATCCTCGTAAGCGTACAACTCGTTGGTAAAGTGCCGTCCGTTCTTTTTGTGCACCTGACGCTGACCGATCACATCATAACCCATTTCTGCCATCACTTCGTCAATGCTCTGGCTGATGTAGGCTCGTTCATCGTCCTCTGCAATCTGCTGTTGAAGCCTCTCTATCTCTTTTTGCAGCATTTCCAGCCCTGCCTGACAGCAGCGCGTTTCTTTTGGCTCAACCTCTGCGGACAAACACAGCGCCTCATAGCAGGCTCTGGTCTGTGAGTACACCTCAAAAATCCTCTCATACGTAACGATTTCTTTTTGGCAATCGGCAAGCAGCGGCATCACAGTAATAGCCGCAAAGTTCTTCAAGTGTTCTTCATCCTGCAATTTTTCCAAAGCAGATTTCGCCTGCTCTCCCCGTGCAAAAAGGTCATCTGAGATTTTCGGCTGTGCATCCAGCACTTTGGTCAACTCGGCGCAAATTTTTGCTTTCAGGTTTTCTGAGCTATCAACAATTTTTTCTGCCGGAGCAGGCGATACATCATTTTTCGCAGAGAATGCGTCCGCAATGCTGACACCAAAATAGCGTCCCAGTGCCTCGTCATTTTCTTGCGCCGCTTGCCGGATTTTCTGTTGAAGCAACGCAATTTCAGCTTGCCGTTGCTTGATCTGCGTGCAGATGACTCTCACATGGGCGGCATCCTTCGATTCCACGTTCTGAGCAAGCGCAGCAGCGCTTGTAACCGTTTCTTGCATTTCCTGAATCAGCCGCTGCAAACCATGATCGTTTCCAGTTTTTGCAGCAAGCTCCTTTGCAACAGCCTGTTCCCGAACGAACGTGCTGTTTTCTTTTTGTATCTGTCCAAGCGTATTTTTCACCCAGATACAGTTCTCTTTTCGCTCCTGCTCAATTCTGCGCTGTTCCTCAAGGATTCGCAGTTGTTGTTCAAGCAGTTTACGCTTCCGCTGCTCTGCAAGTGCCCTTTGTCGAGCCGCTGTTACAGTATATCTTGATGATTTTGGACCGGACATTACATTCAACTTCTTTCAATATAACAATATTTCTTTTGAGGAACATCCAATTTCTCATAGTATTCTTCTATTCTTCTTACTGGCTCACTTAGTGGCTCCAACATTAGTAATAGGCTTATGAGATTTGACTTATTGCAACTTTTTCTGTCAACATTGTATTTTACATTTTCCGCAACTGCTTTTTCGGCAGCCAGCAACGCTTTTTCCGAACTGAAGCAAAATCTTTCAGAAAAGTCTGCTACACAAAAAAGGATTTTCCCGTACTCCATTGTATCATATCGATAGATGATACAGGGATTATTTATATAACCAGTAGCTTTGCTACCATCACCGTTCGTATAAGCCCATGTAAAACGTTCATCCCCAGTTTTAATACGTTTTGAATCCCCTGCCACAAAGTTTACTGTATATTCGTTGCGTTTCACATTAACATAAGCTCGTTCCCAATCTCGTTCTACTCTAATAAAAAAAGCATCTCGTTTTAATGCGGTAACAAATTTTCCATCCAGTGTAAATACTAGTACAGTTTTAGAAAAGATACAAAAGCAAAATTCCATCAGCCGCAAAATCACAGGCTTTGTAGCTGATCTGAAATATTTCAAATCAGCCGGTAGCGGATTTTTTGTCACCGTTTCCCATCCAAGTCCGTTAATTTTTTGAATCCGATGACTTTTTCCGATTTCTTGAATCGCGGTACGAATGCTTTCCAATTCCGTAGATGAAGTTTCATTTAAGGCAATACCCTGTGGTTTTAATCTATTTCGCATAGCCTGTAATTGTATCCAAAAGTCTTGTAGCTCTGCCACATTCCCCTTCCATTTCGCGTCTTTTTTCTTTTCATGTGTACTACCATTACATCCCATCAATTCTTTCGCTTTTTCATACAGTTTCTTCCATTCCGCATTTTGCTTTGTCACCTCACGGATATAACTTTTTACGCAATAAGCAACTTCTAAATCAACCAATGAATTTTCAATTTCCGTTATGCTTGGAACACCACTCTGTATGGAACTTTCAGATTTTGCTATAAACTCCCGAATATTCTCTAACACAAATGCTGTATCTGTTTGAAAATCTCCTTTTTTAACAATATCTTGAGTTGTACCAAGGTCGTTATCCTGATGTTCTACTTTTGAATTGTCGCCATGTGCATCTCTTATCTTCTTAAAAAAGCCAATCATATCAAATGTCACCAGCCTGATTATCAAAATTCAGTCTTTCATTCTCACACAAGAGTCTTTTTCCACTGCTCAATCTCATTGCTCTTGCCCTGTGCAATCAGCCACGCCTCAAACTGCGGGTCAAGAGAATTATCCACACCGATAATATTCTTGCAGAACACATCAAACTTATCAAAGGAACTCGTAAGCAGCGTATTCATACGCTCCGCCAGCGCATCGATAGAATCAAACTGTTTACCAGCCAGAACGAACTCACGATCTCCAGAAATCAGATAAGCCAGCAAATAATAATTAAGTGCCATCTTTTGGGCGTTTGATTTGTGTAGCCGTACTGCGGATTCAATAGCTTCTGCACCTTTCACCTGTGCCTCGTTGAACTTATGAGCCTTCATATACGAAGAAATCAAACCATAAGACAGCATTTCATTCCACACAGGGCATTCTTCCACATTCCCGCTACGCAGCTTTTTCATCAAGTCTGTTCCGAAGGCATTCAGCGATTCGTACTTCTGATTTTTCCAGAACAAAATATCCATGTCAGGAGCCATTTTGTACAACAGCTTCCAGAACGCAACATCTTCATTTTCACCGTGCTTTGTTACGCTGTCTTCTGCATCCATGCAGGCTTCTGCAATTTCCGGATCACAGGCCATGAAAAATCCGGTGAGCAATCCACGATAGAGCTGCTTTTTGCCGTTGTCCCAATCAGAGGCCAATGCCTGCACCAGTTCGGTTGTGTCCGTGTACAGTTCACCTCGAAATTTGTAAGCAGAGATCCGGGCAGTATTAGATTCAATGTTAGCCTCACCCGGAATCGGCTGATATTTTCCAGCGCACCAGTTGCAGACTTCTTCGTAAGTCCAACGGCGATTGGGATTTTTCTTGTCATTGCGGTTGGCAAGATCACTGTATGTCAGTCCTGCAATCAGTTCTTTCAGCGCTTTCGGCATCTCATCCGGGAACGGAATCTTTTGGATAGACATATACTGTGTAATTTCATCGTTTGACATCCCCGCATACGGAGTGCGCCCACAGAACAGCTCGTAGAGCGTAATGCCAAGCGAGTAGTAGTCCGATTCTTCCAGAAAAACGCTGCGGAATGTTTCTGGTGCAGAATATTCTGGCGTCATTCCGGTTTTGGTAACAAGCACTGTCCTGCCATCGTCAATCACAGAGCTGATACCGAAGTCAATAATGGCAACATCCCGACCATTATCAAGCCGCATAATATTGGAAGGCTTCAAATCCTTATGGATCACACCGATTTTGTGCAGTTCTCTCAATGCTTCATTGATGCAAGGGATCACAGTTTCCCGTAGCTCTTGGTACGAAAGCCTTTTACCCTGAAGGCTTCCGTTCTTATAGTACGGCAAAATCTCTACCGTTTTTCCATCGACCATTCCAGTATCAATCATATGCGCAACATACGGCGATTGGATTTCCTTTAACGCCTGCATAACTTCGCTTTTGATTGCAACATCTCTGCGGTAAATTTTTGCAACATACGATTTTTCTTGATAGTTGCACAAGTACAAATCAGCTTCACCCGATATAACATCCAGCGGTTCCACCACAGAATATTTTCCCAACAGCAACTGTTCCTGCACTTGTGCTTCAATCTCATGCGCCTGCGCAAGTTCTGAATTGACTACCGTTTGCGATGCCGTTTCCTCTTTCTGGCTTGCTAAATTCGGATTGACTTTTGTTACCGCATTCAGGATTCTGGCAAAAGGATTGATTTTCGTTTCATTGCCCATTTTGGTTTCTCCTCTATCTATCGTATTCATCTCACTGGATTGAAAAGCAATTTTTGTTTTGCTTTCATTCTACCACGTTCTGCATCACATCTCAAATTTTGAGCAAATTATTTTCAGCTTCTGTAAAGATTCACAAATCCGCTGTGCAGATTTTGTGATGCTCGCTAAAGAATTTGATGTAGCATAGGCATAATGTGTTCACATAAGTCCTACTATCACCACTTTATCGCAATAAATTTCACAAAACCATCTTGACGCACCTTGCGAAACATGATATTCTCTGTCACAAATCCCACTGATTTTGTGGATTGGTTTGAAACCATCCACAAGATGTGGTCGTGTTCATTT
>OGHY01000938.1_pt1 | contig 14560 bp, 7 predicted proteins | sample 1571541 | NCBI WGS metagenome assembly OGHY01 (sample SAMEA2581943, study PRJEB24529) | metagenome | biome: Human gut stool | place: China | collected 2011
CCCCGGAAACCTCCGCCGCATTGTCCGCCGCACCGTCCGCTCCCCACTTGCCGACATGCTTCCCCGCACTGACGGGTTCTCCCGCGCCGACGACAATTCCCGCAGCGCCGCTCTTCTCCGCGCCTTCCGCATCCTCTGCGCTTCGGGCCTTTCCCGCGCCGCAAACGGCGTCCAGCACGGCAATCAGCTCGTTAGCCGTAAAGGGCTTGCGCAGGCATCCCGCGAAGCCGCGGTCCGAGAAATCCCCGGCTTCCAACTCCCCGCGTGCCGAAACCGCCACCACGGGAAGCGCGGGATTCACGCCGCGCACCGCCGCAAGGACGCTGAAACCGTCGGCCGACGGCATCTGTATGTCGGTCAGCACCACGTCGAAGCCGCCTTCCGCGACCAGTTTCGCGGCGTATTCGGGGTACTGACAGCACTCGGCTCCGACACCCGCCTGACGACACATCGCGGCGGTCATTTCGAGCTGCAGAGGATCGTCGTCGATCAGCAGCGCCTTCACGCCGCCACACGCCGCCGGCAGGGCCGCTTCTGCAGGCTGCAGTTTGCGGCCGCCTCCGCCCGAAACGGTTCCCACCGGGATCGAAACGATGAATTTGCTCCCTTCTCCCAAGCGGCTTTCGAGCGATATGGTTCCCTCCAGCAGTTTCACGAGCCGATCGACGATCGACAGCCCCAGTCCGAATCCATCGACGCCCTGCGCCGAGCGCAGACGCACGAATTCCTGAAAAATCCGCTCCTTCTCTTCGCGTCCGATGCCGCGTCCCGTATCGCGGACCGAGAAGACGAGCCGGCCCTGCACCACATCGACACGGATCGTCACCGAGCCTTCGTCGGTAAATTTCAGGGCATTGGAGATCAGGTTGTCGGCGATCTGCCGGATACGGAACGGATCGCCCGCCACCTCGCGCCCAGCCGCCGGTTCGACGTCGAGCGTCAGCCCGATGCCCTTCGCCGCGGCCTGCGCCGCAAATCCGGCGCGAATCGTTTCGAACAGCTGCGCCGGGCAGAACGCGACCTTATCGACGTCCACCTTGTTGATATCGAGGCGGTAGAAGTCCAGCAGGCTGTTCACCAGCGCCAGCAGATGTTCCGACGACTCCTTCATGTTGTGCAGATACAGCTCCTCGCGCTTGTCGCCGGTCAGGCGCGAAAGCAGGTCGATATAGCCCATCACCGAACCCAGCGGCGCCTTGATGTCGTGCGTGATGGCCAGCATCAGCTTCTCGCGCGCCGCCAGCAGCGCTTCGTTGTCGCGGTTGGCCCGCTCCAGCGCCCGCCGGTAGCGGTTGCTGCGGTTGATGTCGCGCCACAGGATGCCGACGAACAGCAGCATGAGCACCACGGCCGCGACGGCGATCACGCCCAGCGTCAGCGACGAACGGCGGCGGATGGCCTCCGTCTGCTCGCAGCTGTTCATCAGGAAAGCCGTATCCTCGGCTTCGAAATCCATGATAAGGCGGTATATCTTCGTGTTCACCAGCTCGTTGCTGTACCGCAGGCGCATCCCTTCGTTCCACGCCCGATCGTAGATGCCGATGCGGTCGCTGGTCACCCGGTCCTGCAGCGTCCGCAGCACCACCGCGATCGTATCCTTCACCTCCGGCGCAGGCAGCGAATCCACGACCCGTTCGTGGCGGGAAATGATCATCCCGGCCTCCTCTTTCGGCGGGCTGAACAGGTCGGCGAAGCGACGGAAGAACTTGCGCTTGCGCCGCGGGACGGTCACCGTATCCTGCACAACCACGCGCGAAGCGACGGTGTCCGCCGCCCGTACGACGACGCTGTCCCCGCGCGCCGCGCTGTCCGCCGGACCGATCAGCTCGCGGATATTCTTGTCCAGCAGGCTGGACGTGGCGGCCGAACGGATCGTCCGCCGCAGGCTCATCGTCCGCCGCTCCTTGTCGGCCAGAAGACGCACGATGCTGTCCAGACGCATCGTCTGCAGCGAATCCTCCGCAGCGGTCAGCCCCCGCAGCGAGTCGATCAGGCCGCGCACGGTGCGCAGTTCGCGTTTGTAACGGGACTCGTAGGACTGGTATCCGGCGATCATCAGCTGGCCGTAACTCTCGGCCTGATAAAGATGGTAGAGCGTCTGTCCCGCGACGCTGCGTTTGGTATGGAGCAGGGAATAGCTGCCGTCGGGAGTCGAAAAACGCACCACCGTCCGGTAGACATAGCCTACCGAAAGGACGCAGACCGCGATCAGGATCGCATATCCCGCGAAAATCTTGGTTTTGACGAATTTCGACTCTTTCATGCCTTCAAAGACAAAGGATGCGGAGCGACATTCGGCGGAAATCTACGTTTGCACACTCCCCGATCGCCGGACCCTTCCGGACAAAGATACGAAAAACCCGCGAATCCAGAATCTCTTTCGTTCCCGGATCGCAAATCCGCCCCGCCCCGAAAACAGACCGGGCCGTACGACATCGTACGGCCCGGTATTTTCAGCGATCGCGGTGCGGACTAATACTTGTACCGAATCCACTTGTAAAGCTCCTTGAACGTCGGCTTTTTGCCGTACATGAAGATTCCCACGCGGTAGATCTTGGCCGCCAGCCACACCATCGCGGTAAACGAGGCGTAAAGGATCGCCAGCGAAAGGATCACCTCCCAGAGTGGAATGCCGTACGGAATACGCGCCATCATCACCACGGGCGACGTGAAAGGGATCATCGAGAACCAGAAGGCCATCTGCGAATTGGGGTCGTTGATGACGGTTATCATCACCAGCAGGGCGAGGATGATCGGAATGGTGATCGGCGTCTGCAGCTGCTGGGCGTCCTGAATGCTGTCCACGGCCGAACCCACGGCGGCGAACATCGCCGAGTAGAAGAGGTATCCGCCGAAGACGAACAGCAGCAAGTAGGCGAAGATACGGAGGATATAGCCGAAATCGGTCACGGCGGCCATCACCTGCAGCATCTCCGGATTCATGTCTATCGACGCCGCGGCGTCGGGAACCCCGTGCTGCATGGCCTGCACCCCGGCCAGCACGTCGGCCGGCATCATGTGTACCGCCACGGCCGCGCCGACGGCGCAGAGCACGCCCCAGATCAGCACCTGCACCACGGCCACCGAAGCCACGCCGAGTATCTTGCCCAGCATCAGGTCGAAGGGCCGCACCGACGAAACCATCACCTCCAGCACGCGGTTGTTCTTCTCCTCGATGACCGACTGCATGACCATCGACCCGTAAATGAGCAGGAACATGTAGAGGATCATGCCCAGCACGAAGCCCATCCCCGTGGCTACCACCGACGATTTGGCGTGCGCCTCCTCTTCCTGCGACTCGTCGTTGCGGAAGGTCTGCATGCCGACCGTGGTCTTCACCTCCTGCAGAATCTGCGAGAGGTTCTCGATATTGTACGACTTGAGTTTTTCGGCCTCGATGATCTCTTCGAGCTGCCCCGTGATATTGCTCTCGACCGTCAGCGACGACGACGAATTGACGTAAAGCTTCACGTTGTTGGGGTTGGTGAGGATGTCCGAGCCGATATAGAGCACGCCGAACTTGTCGGTCAGCTCCTTGCGGGCCGCTTCGGTCGAGAGGTCCGTAGTCTGGAAGACCAGCTCTTCGCCGCTCTGCAACTTCGGAGCGACCAGCCCGCTCTCGTCGATGACGGCGATCTGCTTCTCGTCGCCGCGCGAATACTTCATGATGAGCATCGGGGCGAACATCAGGCCGATCATCAGCAGGGGCATGAGCAGCGTGGTGATGATGAAGGATTTTTTGCGGACGCGCTCGTTGAATTCGCGCCCTATGATAATGCTGACTTGTGACATGATCGTATCGTTTTAAAGGTTTCCGTTTACGGCGCGGATGAAAATATCGTTCATCGAGGGAATGATCTCCTGAAACGAGCGCAGTTCGACGGCGTCGTTCACCGCGGCGATCACTCCGCGCACCTCTTCGTCACGCTCGACGTGCAGTTTGAGCGAGGTGTAGACCGCCTGCGCCTGCGAGCCTTCCAGAATCTCGCAACGGCCGTCGACGGCATTGCGCAGCGCCTGTTCGTCGCCGCGGTAGAACACTTCGAAGATGTTGCTTCCATGACGGCGGCGAATGTCGTCCACACGGCCCGAAAGGATATTGCGAGACTTGTTTATCAGCGTGATATGGTCGCAGATCTCCTCGACGGACGACATGTTGTGCGTCGAGAAGATGATCGTCGCCCCCTTGTCGCGCAGCGCCAGTATCTCGTCCTTCAGCAGGTTGGCGTTGATCGGGTCGAAACCCGAAAAAGGCTCGTCGAAGATCAGCAGTTCGGGTTCGTGCAGCACCGTGACGATGAACTGCACCTTCTGGGCCATGCCCTTCGACAACTCCTCGATCTTTTTGTCCCACCAGTCCTGAATGCCGAACTTCACGAACCACTGCTTGAGCCGTACGACGGCCTCGCGGCGCGAAAGGCCCTTCAGCCGGGCGAAAAAGACTGCCTGTTCGCCGACCTTCATCTTCTTGTAAAGTCCGCGCTCCTCAGGCAGGTAGCCGATGCGATAAACGTCCTCAGGCGAAATTTCGCGGCCGCCGAACATCACACGACCGCAGTCGGGCGCCGTAATGCGGTTGATGATGCGGATCAGGGTCGTCTTTCCGGCGCCGTTGGGACCGAGCAGGCCGTATACCGAACCCTTGGGGATGGCAAGCGATACGTCGTCGAGGGCCTTGTGCCCGGCGTACTGCTTGGTGACATGTTCTACTGTAAGTAAATCCATAGTCGCTGCGAGTTATTTTTGGGGTTTGTTCGGCGACAAATATAACAACAAATTTTGAATATCAAAAAATATTTATCGTTTTTCGATAATTCACATCCGCCGCATATCCGACCGCCACAAGGCGGCGGACCGGAGAGACCGGCCGTCCCCTCTGTAAAAGAAATCCCTATAAAAAAAGGCGGCCGGGAGTCCCGGCCGCCTTCGATCGCAGGATGTTTCATCCCGCCGGACGATACCCTACCAGACGATCACGCGCTCCTGTTCGGGCATGAACATGGCCCCGTCGGTAATGTCGAACGCATCGTAGAACGTCTGCAGGTTGCGCAGCGTGGCGTTCACGCGCCACTTGCCCAGCGAGTGCACGTCGATCTTGGTGAGACGGGCGATCTCCTCGTCGCGGATGTTCTGCGCCCACAAGGCCGCATAGGCCAGATAGAAACGCTGGTCGGCCGTGAAGTTGTCGATCGGCGCAGGCTCCGTGCCGTTCAGCGAGTTGTGGAACGCCGTGTACGCCACGCGCAGGCCGCCCTGATCGGCGATGTTCTCTCCCAGACTGAGCGAACCGTTGGCCATGACGGCGGGCTGGCCCTCCTTGGCGGGCAGCACCTCGATCGCGTCGAACTGTTTCACGAGAATATCGGTCTTGGCCTTGAACGCCTCGGCATCCGCCTCGGTCCACCAGTTGTTCATGTTGCCGTCCTTGTCGAAGTTGCGGCCCTGATCGTCGAATCCGTGGGTCATCTCGTGGCCGATCACCACGCCGATGGCACCGTAATTCACCGCGTCGTCGGCGTCGGGGTTGTAGAACGGCGGCTGGAGAATGGCGGCCGGGAAGCAGATTTCGTTGGTCGTGGGGTTGTAGTAGGCGTTCACCGTCTGGGGCGACATATGCCACTTCTCCTTATCCACGGGCTTGCCGAGTTCCGAGATATTGTCGGCCGTATACCAGCGGTTGGCATTGACGATGTTCTCCCAATAGCTCTTCGAGGGGTCGATCTCCAGCGTCGAATAGTCCTTCCACTTGTCGGGATAGCCGATCTTCACCGTAAAGGCGGCCAGCTTCTCCTGCGCCTTGGCCTTGGTGGCGTCCGACATCCAGTCGAGCGCCGCGATGTGCTGGCCGAGCGCCGTCTGCAGGTTCTTCACCAGCGTCAGCATGCGCTCCTTGTCCTTGGCGGGGAAGTATTTGGCGACGTACATTTCGCCGACAGCCTCCGACAGCGTGCCGTTGGGCACCGACATCGCGCGCTTCCAGCGGGGTTTCATCTCCTGCTGGCCCGACATCACCTTGCCGTAGAAATCGAACGACGCCTGCTGGAAGTCGTCGCTCAGGTAGGGCGCCGCAGCGTCGATATACTGCGCCGCGAGGTAGTAGCGGATATCCTCCAGCGGGGCGTTTTTCAGCAGGTCGTTGGCGTTGGCGACGGCCGACGGCGTGGTGACGATGATCGTCTCGAAGTCGCCGATGCCCATGGCCTTATAGTAGGCCTCCCAGTCTACGGCGTCGTAAGTCTTCTCGAAATCGGCCTTCGCCGTGGGGTTGTACTGCGCGGGAATGTTGCGCAGCTCGACGTTCGACCACGACTTCTCGGCCAGCTTCGTCTCGACGTTCATCACGCCGGCGACCGCCTTTTCGACGTCGGCTTCGGGAATGCCCGCAAAACGGAATATCCTGCCCAGATACTCCTTGTAGCCCTTGCGGATATGCTCGTTCTCAGGATCGAGGTAGTAGTCGCGGTTGCCCATCGTCAGCCCCGACTGCGAGATATAGAGGGCGTTGATGTCGCTGTTCATCAGATCGGCCTGCACGCCCACGCCGAAGAACGGATTGGCTACCGTCGTGTGGAGTTTGGCCACGATGCCGGTCAGCTGTCCGCGGTCCTCGACGGAGAGGATCTCCCCGACGGCGCTCTTCAGCGGCGCGGCGCCCTCGGCGTTCAGACGCGTCGAATCGAGACCCATCTTGTAGAGGTCCGAAATCTTCTGCTCGACGCTTCCCGGTGCGGCGCTGATCTTGGTCATCTCCGAGAAAAGCTCGTTGATGCGCTTCTCGTTGTTGTCGCGCAGCACGTCGAACGAGCCGTAACGCGAATATTCGGGCTTCAGCGGGTTGTTCTTCTGCCAGCCGCCCGTGGCATACTGGTAAAAATCGGCGTCGGGAGCGACCGAAAGGTCGAAATTGGCCATGTCGATAGCCGGCGTCTTGGATGTATTCTGACAACTTGCCATACAAGCTACTGTTGCTGCAAAAATGAAAATCTTTTTCATAGGTTCGGGTTTTTAGTGACGACAGGGGTGTCCGTACTTGCCGGAGCACCCCTGTCTGTTCGTATCTCGTTCGGAAGCCCGGCTTATTTGCGGATGGCCGCAACGCCCGGAAGCTCCTTGCCCTCCATGTACTCCAGCAGGGCGCCGCCGCCCGTCGAGACATAGGAAACCTTGTCGGCCAGTCCGAACTTGTTGATGCAGGCTACCGAGTCGCCGCCGCCGATGAGCGAGTAGGCGCCCTTCGAGGTGGCTTCGGCGATCGCTTCGGCCACGGCGCGCGAACCGGTCGCGAATTTGTCGATCTCGAACACGCCCACGGGACCGTTCCAGAGGATCGTCTTGCACTTGAGTATCTCCTCGCGGAAGACCTTCTTGCCCTCGTCGGCGATGTCCACGCCTTCCCAGCCGTCGGGAATGTTGTTGGCCGGAGCAACGTTCGTATTGGCGTCGGCCGAGAATGCGTCGGCGATCAGCGCGTCGGGCGACATCACGACCTTCACGCCCTTCTCCTTGGCCTTGGCCAGAATATCGAGCGCCGTCTGGAACTGATCCGGCTCGCAGATCGAGTTGCCGACCTTGCCGCCCTCCGCAGCCGCGAAGGTATAGGTCATGCCGCCGCCCAGCACCAGCACGTCGACCTTTTCGAGCAGGTTCTCGATAATGGTGATCTTGGTCGAAACCTTCGAACCGCCCAGAATGGCGCAGAACGGACGCTCCGGATTGAGCATGATGCCGTCGATGGCCTTCAGCTCATTCTCCATCACGTAGCCGAACATCTTGTCGTTGGGGAAATAGTCGGCGATCAGGGCCGTCGAAGCGTGTGCGCGGTGCGCCGTGCCGAACGCGTCGTTGATGTAGCAGTCGGCATACGATGCGAGCTTCTTGACGAACTCCTTCTGCGGACCCTCCTTCAGCGCCTTCTTGGCGGTCTTCTTCTCCTCGTCAGTGGCGTCTTCGGCCAGACCGCGGGGCTTACCCTCCTCCTCGGCGTAGAAACGCAGGTTCTCCAGCAGCATCACCTCGCCGGGCTTGAGGTTCTTGGCCATCTCGGCGGCCTTCTCGCCCATGCAGTCGCCGGCGAACATCACCTTCACGCCCAGACGCTTCTCGATGGCGGGAACGATCTGCTCCAGCGAGAACTTGGGATCGGGATTCTTCTTGGGACGTCCCATGTGCGACATCAGGATCACCGAACCGCCCTTTTCGAGCACTTTCTTGATCGTGGGGATCGCCGCACGGATACGGGTGTCGTCCGTCACCTCGCCCTTTTCGTTGAGGGGCACATTGAAATCCACGCGGATGATTGCGCGCTTGCCTTTGAAATCGTAATTGTCGATTGCGAACATAGCTCTTTGATTTTGAATTATTTTGATGAATTGATCTTTCAGCTCCTTATTCCGGGGCAAATTTATGAAAATATTTTAGAAATCTGTTATTCCGATAACAGAAAAAATGATGCGGAACCGGGTCTGGAAGGCCGGAAATCCCTCCGCCGGAGCTTCGCCGGCAGGGGCCGCTCCACCCCGCGGGCCGTCAATAGAAGGTTCCCTTCGGGGCGAAGATCGCATAGCCGAAGTTGAACGTCAGGTACATGTTCTTCCAGTTGCGCAGGTCGTATTTGGTGAGCGCGAGACTCACCGGACCGATCGGGGTGTGATAGACCAGCGACGCCTCGGCGATATAGTGCCAGCGTTCGTCCGCGGTCGTGCTCAGCGATCCGGGCACATAGTCGCGTTTGGCGCGGAACATCGCATAGAAACCCGTGCGGAAGAAGAAGTTGGGCATCAGGTCGAAGGTCGGCATCACGCCGCCCGCGACGAAACGCTTGCCCCGGAAGTCGGGCATGTAGATCATCTGCGCATGCGAAACCGGCGCGTAGGCCGGCATCGACATCAGCGTCGCGCCGCCCGTGGTGAATTCGGGGTGGTTGGTAATCACGCCGTCGACGTTGACGCCCAGCGAGAACCACCCCGTGCCGGGCATGTCGAAATACTTGTCCCACGTGAAACGCGCCCCGACCCACCGGCGGGTGGTCCGCGACAGGAACCGGTCGGCATTGAAAGGCTCGTACTTGTCGCGGCCCGTCACGAAAATGCCCGAAAGCCGCATGTCGGAGCCTTTGCGCGGATAGAGGAACTTGTCGAGGGTGTTGCGGGCCAGCTCGGCCTTGAGACCGAAGAACAAATAGCGCGAATGGTCGGTGTCGTCGGCGAAAAGCACGTCCGAATCGTATCTGTAATTGATGTGTCCGCCGTTGGCGCGGAGCAGGAAGACCCCGCGGTGGGCGAGGGGCATGCCGGCGGCCACCGAGAAGAAGCTCTCGCTGTTCTTGACCTGCTGGGTGTTGTCGATCTTGGTGAGGTTGCCGAAAGCGCCGTGCCGGAAGTTGCGCACCGCGAAATTATAGGAGTAGTCGAGGAACACCGGCTTCCACATGTAGAAATCCGTACGTCCGCCGATCGCGCCCCACGTATAGATCGGCCCCAGATAGAGATCGGCGCCCAGCTGCTGGCCCACGCGGCCGATCGTCTCGTAGTTGACACCGATATAGGCTTGGTTGAAGGCCGAGGAGGAGATGTTGCCGCCGATGGTCAGTTTGAAGTTGGGCTTGGTGTGGAACTGCGCGGCGAACGAATAGCTCCCCCGGAGCGAGTCGTAGCGCACATGCGGGAAATCCATCGTGAAATCGCCGCCGGCGAGCACCGCATACAAGTTGTCGCGCAGCTCTTCGAATCCCATCGGACGCTGGCGTCCGGGCGTGCGCCGGTCCACCTTCACGAAGTCGCGAATGTAAGACTCCGGCGCTTCGGCCAGTCCCTCCAGCTTATAGTCGCTGAACCACAGCGGCGGCCATTTGGCACGGAACTCCTCGCGGCGCTCGGCGTAGCGTTCGGGCGACCAGCGTTCGGAAACGCGTTCCAGTATCTGCGGCATGGCCGCCGTCGCATCGGCATAGCCGGCGTCCATGATCGCCACGGCGCTGTCGAAATCGAGCATGTTGACATCCACGGCGCGGCGCACCGTCACGCTGCGCCCTTTGGGCAGGTCGTAGTCGGTGTCGTGCATCGCCAGCATGAAAGCCTGATCGAGGATGCTGCTGTTTTCGCTCGGCGGGGCGTTTCCCGCGGTGCAGATACTGCCCACGATCAGATCGGGGCGGAATCCCACGTCGAGGGGCCGCCACGGAAAGTTATCGTAGATGCCGCCGTCGTAGAGCAGCATCGAATCCTTCTTCATCGGTTTGAAAACCAGCGGAATGGACATCGACGAACGCACCGCTTCGCTCAGGTCGCCGTTGCGCATCACCACGGGTTCGCGGGCGTTCATGTCGCTCGAAACGCACAGGAAAGGCACCATCAGGCGGTCGAAATCGCCCTCGGCGGCTGCCGTCGCCGGCGCGAAAAGCTCCGTCAGCGCCATGTCGATCGGCGTCGAGGAGAGCAGGTTCGTCACCCGGAACCGCTTGCCGGCGCCTCCCACGTTCATACGCACGCTCAGAAACGCCGGATTGTGCCCGATCTGCCGGTAATAGGGAGTATAGCGGGGGTCGATGCGCCCCGAAACCCAGTCCTTGACCACGCCCGACGCAACGATCTCGCGCATCTCGGCGGGCGAATAGCCCGCGGCGTACATCGCGGCGATGATCGAACCCATCGAGGTTCCGGCCACGTAGTCGATCGGCACGCCGTTCTCTTCGAGCGCTTCCAAAACGCCGATATGGTAAAGCCCCTTTGCGCCGCCGCCGCTCATCACGACGCCCACCGTACGGGGCCGCGCAGCCGGAGTCTCCGGATTCTGCGCCCCGGCAGCCCCTGCGACCAGCAGCAGCACCGAGATAAATGAGAGGGTTTTACGCAACATATCTCAATTTTTTTATAACTTTGCACGTTATACGAGTGGTAAAAGTAGGGAAAAAGCGTAAACAAACAAAATATGACCGACAAAATCAATGAACTCCTCCGACGTGTCGAAGAGTTTAAACCCAAGGCAGCGGCCGAGATCGAGGAATTCCGCATCAAAATCCTCGGCAAGAAAGGCGAACTGAACGCCCTGATGGAAGATTTCAAAACGGTGGCTCCGGAACTCAAACGCGAGCTAGGCCAGCAGCTCAACAAACTCAAAACCACGGCGCTCGACCGCATCAACAGCCTGCGCGAACAGCTGCAGGACGCAGCCTCCGACGACGGCGCCGCAACCGAAGACATGACCCGCCCCGGCTCGGCCGAACAACTCGGTTCGCGCCATCCGATTTCGCTGGTCAAGAACCAGATCGTCGAGGTCTTCTCGCGGCTGGGCTACACCGTCGCCGACGGTCCCGAAATCGAGGACGACTGGCACGTCTTCTCGGCGCTAAACTTCCCGCCCGAACACCCGGCGCGCGACATGCAGGACACCTTCTTCATCGAGAAGAATCCCGACATCCTGCTGCGCACGCACACCTCGTCGATTCAAGTGCGCACCATGGAGCACCAGAAGCCGCCCATCCGCGTCATCTGCCCCGGCCGCGTCTTCCGCAACGAAGCCATCTCCTACCGCGCGCACTGCATCTTCCACCAGATCGAAGGACTCTACATCGACGAAGGAGTCTCGTTCGCCGACATGAAGCAGTCGCTGCTCTACTTCGCCAAGGAGGTCTTCGGCGAACAGACCGTCATCCGCATGCGTCCCTCGTACTTCCCCTTCACCGAGCCTTCGGCCGAGGTGGACGTGTCGTGCAACCTCTGCGGCGGTAAGGGCTGTCCGGTCTGCAAGGGCACGGGCTGGCTCGAAATCATGGGCTGCGGCATGGTCGATCCCAACGTGCTGAAAGCAAACAACATAGACCCCGAAAAATATTCGGGATTCGCCTTCGGCATGGGTATTGAGCGCATCGCAATGCTCAAATACGGCGTGAAGGACCTGCGTCTCTATTTCGAAAACGACGTGCGGTTCCTCCACCAGTTCGACACGGCACTCTAAAACCGCGATCCATGAAGCGTCTGACAGCGACAACGGCACTCTGCGTACTCTTCTGCACGGCTTTCGCCGCGGGGAAGGGTCCCGCCGCGACCGTACCCGGCGGTTACCCCGATTCGCTGCGCAGCGTCTGGCTCTATACCGAGGGCATCAAACAGAATACCATTTTTCACGATACGGTCCGGGCGCGGGAATATCTCACCGAGGCGATCCGCGCCGATTCGACCTACGCGCCAGCCTATTACGAAATGGCGACCAACGGCATGTACTCCACGCCCGACGAGGCGGTGGAGCTGGCCCGCCGCGCCTACCGGCTCGACACGACGAACAAATGGTATCACCAGTTCCTCGGACAGGCCCTGATCTTCGCCCAGCGTTACCCCGAAGCGCTCGGCGTCTACAAGCGCCTGCGCACCGCAGATCCGCAGAACCCCGACAACTACCGGCTTCTGGCGGCGCTCTACGAGCAGGTCCAGCAGCCCTATTCGGCCATCGCCACGCTCGACTCGGCGGAACTCCGCTTCGGGCGCATCCCGATGCTGAGCGCGATGAAACGCCAGCTGCTGATCTCCACGCGGCAGCTGGACAAAGCCGTCGACGAGGCCAAGGCCATGGTCGAAGCCGCCCCCTACGAAGCGCAGCACCATGTGGTGCTGGCCGACCTCTATGCGATTCTGAACAAGGACTCGCTGGCCATGGCGGAGTACGACCGCGCCATGCAGATCGACTCGACCGACGTCGCCACGCTGATGTCGCTGGCCGACTACTACAATGGCCGCCGCGATTACCGGTCGGTACTCAACGTCACCCAGCGGCTCTTCGACTCGGACCAGATGCCGCTCGACGCCAAGATCAAACGCTTCGAGCAGCTCACCTCCGACATGCGGTTCTACCGCGAATATTACATCCAGCTCAACGCGCTGGCCTCGACGCTGGCCGTACGCTATCCGCAGGACCGGCGCGTGGTGGAACTCTATGCCAAGCACCTGATCGCCTCAGGCGAACTGGAGCAGGCGCTGGCGCTCTACAAACTCCACCTCGACGACCAGCCGCCCGTCGAAAGCTACTACCGGTCGGTGATCGACATCGAGAGCTATCTCCAGCATCCCGACTCGGCGGCCCTCTACATCAACCGGGCGCTGGAGCTTTTCCCCGGAGAGATCGACTTCCAGCTCTCGAAAGGCCACGTGCTGAACTACACCAAAGAGTACGACAAAGCGATAAAAGCCTATCAGCAGTCGCTCCGTTACGCCCGCACCGATTCGCTGCGCGGCGCAATCTGGGGACTGATCGGCGACACATGGCACCAGAAAGCCGCGGCAGGGGAGTCCGGCGACGAAGAGGATTTCGTGCTCATCAGCCGCAAGGGTTCGTTCCGTTCGGCCATGAAGCAGTGCTACAAAGCCTATGACAGGAGCCTGCGCTACGATCCCGACAACGCCATGGTACTGAACAATTACGCCTATTTCCTCTCGCTTGAGGAGCGCGATCTGGAAAAGGCGCTCGCCATGGCCAGCCGCGCCACGGCCCTCACGGACAACAACCCCACCTACCTCGACACCCACGCTTGGGTGCTCTTCAAACTGGGACGTGTGGACGAAGCCCGGAAAATCATGCAGCAGGCCGTCGCCCTCGACGCGCAGGAAAGCGCCGCGCTGCTGGTCCACTACGGCGACATACTGAAGGCGCTGGGCGAGAATTTCATGGCCGAGATATACTGGCGCAAAGCCCTCGAAAAGGGCTACGACGCCGGGCGCATCGAACGCCGGATAACGGAAAGCAAAGCGAAAAAAGAGTAACCCTGCAAATGCGATGAAGCCGACGAAAAGCTGCATACTGACCCTTTTCCTGCTGTTCGCCGCCCTTGCGGCCTCCGCTCAGGCCGACCGCAAGATCGAACAGCAGAAGCGGGTTATCGCGGCGCTGGAGCAGAAAATCGCCGCCGAGGAGCGGGAGATTTCGAAGCTCAAGGAGGGCCGCGCCGCCACCGAGGAGCGCGTACGGCGTCTGGCCCGTCAGATAGATTCGCGGAACCAGCTGCTCGAAGAGACCGAGAAGCAGGCCCGCCTGCTGCGCGGGGAGATCGACCGCACGGACAGCGTCGCCGGAGACCTCGGCAGATCGCTGGACCGCAACCGTACCCAATACGCCGAAATGGTGCGCGAAGCCTATCGCAACTACCGGCACAACAATTATCTGACCTATATTTTCTCGTCGCGCGACTTCGCCGACATGGCCCGCAAGATCACCAACCTGCGGGAAGTGGCGTCGATGCGCGAACGCAAACTGCAGGACATCGCGGCGCTCTCGAAGCAGGTCGCCGAGGAGAAAGAGCTGCTCGACCGCCGCAAACGGTCGCTCGACTCGGTAACGCTCAAACTGAAAGCCCAGAAACAGAAGCTCGAACGCGACGCCCGCAACGCCCGCACCAGCATCCGGCAGCTCTCCCAGAAGGAGAAAACGGCCCTCCAGCGTAAAATATCGCAGGAGCAGCAGCTCGACGTGGCCATCAGCGAACTGCGCAAACTGACCAAGGGCAACAAGGAGGGCGATTCGTTCTCGACCAAAACCACGGGCCTGCGGCTTCCCGTCACGGCGGGCCGCGTGAAGC
>OGHY01000940.1_pt1 | contig 14514 bp, 12 predicted proteins | sample 1571541 | NCBI WGS metagenome assembly OGHY01 (sample SAMEA2581943, study PRJEB24529) | metagenome | biome: Human gut stool | place: China | collected 2011
GTACCGTTACCAGCGACACGTAGCGGGAGCGTGTTTTCGAGAATTTTGTTAATTTTGAACAATTTAAGGATGACTAGCAGGAGTTTCGTAAACATTTAATAGTTCTTGTATCCAACTTCCTGTAATCTTGCATCTTTTGCCTGAACCTGCTCCTTCAGATCTTTGGAGTAAGCTTTCAGTCTCTCTAACAAAGCTTCGTCTGAAGTTGCAAGGATTTTAGCTGCAAGAAGTCCTGCATTTGCTCCACCGTTGATCGCTACAGTTGCTACCGGAATACCAGACGGCATCTGCACAATGGAATATAAGGAATCTCTTCCTCCTAAGGAAGTGGTATGCATCGGAATACCAATGACTGGCATTGGGAAAATTGCTGCGCACATACCCGGAAGATGCGCCGCCATTCCTGCTCCGGCAATGATGACTTTAAAACCTTTGCTCTCAGCCGATTTTGCATACTCAAAGAAAACATCCGGTTCACGGTGTGCGGAAATGATCGTCATCTCGTAATCGATTCCTAATTTTTCTAATATATCTGCTGCTTTTGCCATCACCGGCATATCTGAGTCACTGCCCATTACAATACCAACTTTTGCCATGATATTCGTCTCCTTTTCTTGTCGTTATTACTTAGGCGTTTGCGAAACTCATCCTACTCTTCTTTCAATTGTTCAAAATTAACAAAATTTTCGAAAACACGCTCTCGCTACGTGTCGCTGGTAACGGTACTAAGAAGCCAGTCACGATTGACATCGTACCTGCCTTCTAAGTACCGACCGCTCCCCAGTGTTTTCTCAAGCTTTTGTTAATTTTTCACAATTCAATTTAGATTTTCATGAGTTTCGCAATTGTCTATCGTCATTATTTTTCTCTCTTGCGCTCATTATAATACATCTTAATTAAGAAGTCCAATTAATAATTGTTATTTGTTTTATTAAATATATTTATATATTGTTGTGATCTTATTACATAATTATCAACTGTTTTGTCAAATATAAAAATTCCGGACACCGTCAAATAATCCTATTATTTTGGCAGTATCCAGAATTTTATATTTTTCCCGTTTAGCGGTCCAGCGGCTTATTCAGTTCTTCGATTCCTGCGAGCACAAAACGTCCATCGGAAATAATATCTTCTGTCGTTCCATCCTTGCGGATGACTGTAATCTTGTCAAGTTCATCATAAGGAATGGTAATATCTGTATGACAGTTGAAATATGCCTTGCTCATATCCTCGCTGCGGAGTTTTGAAAAATCGTTTTCTCTTGCAACGATCTGTTTTCCATCCGGGTTATAAGTCACCATGTCCTCCTCGTGGGAATAGCAGGTATCTCCCACTGCAAAGTGAGGTCCTGTCTTTTCTGCGATCAGGATTGGCAATTTATCTGCAATATCAAAATCTCTTGCCATGCGGTAAGCTGTGGTGTTGGTTCCGATCGCAAACTCACCCATTGGCAGTGTCTCATGATTCATTAAGACATTCTCTTTGATATATTTTCTGCACTCTTCCTCTTTTTCAAAGTTTGTGCAGGTGTAATCTCTGATCATTCCGTCCTCGAAATCAATTTCAAGGTTAAGATATTTCAGTTCATTCAGATAAACCTGACTGACAAACAATTTTCCGGTTGTTCCTTTTAATACCGGGGAAGTAAACACCTCACCTACCGGGATATTGACGTCTGCCACACAGTTTTCAAATGCGGATTCTTTTGTAGCATCTTTTAGTGGCCAGATAGAAACATAGAGGTCTGTCTTATTGTTATTTTTACCGGTGATATGCACTTTTTCAGCCTGATCTAACACATCGATGATCTTCTGCTGCATATTCTGGTATAAGGTATAATCCAATGTATTGATCTTGACTGTCTCTGCAAAAATTTCTTCAAACTTCTCACCAATCTCAGGCACCGGATATGCAATAATCGTAAAGCTGCGCTCCTCACCGATAATATACTGATTTGTGATCTGTCCCGACATGCTCATATCGTAAACACTTAACTGCTGCTGTTTTTCATCCAGCTTTAATACCTCTTTTTTGGTCTCCGGAGAAAATGGAATCTCGCCAAACACTTCGATAACAGCAGGACCAGCCTGACCGTTTGCAAGTTTTTTCATCTCTTCAAAAGAAGTTTTCATTACTTCCAGGCGTCTCTCCACATATGCCTTATCATAATATAATGCTTTGTCCTCTTTGTGGTCATAATCATACTGTTTATTTGCTGCGGAGGAACATGCCCGCATTGTTACTTTTAAATTTAATTTTTCCAGATTTTTTACTGCGGCACGCACCATGCGCTCAAAACCGATCGGGTAACGCACCTGTGCCGTTGTTTTCTTTGACAAATCTTTTCCAGTTGCCGCAAAACCAATGCGGTATCCTTCTGTGTAAGTATCTGCCATTGCCTGAATCTCTTCGTCAGACATGCCATTTAAAAATGCCGCGATCCCCGTCTCATTTTTTCCGATATGCTGACCATACTGGTAGAGATAACGCAAGTCGTTCAAATCTGAGTTCATCACGATCTGATATAAGAAATCTTCTTCGGAATCCACAAGTTCACGCACAGAATCTTCAATAAAGATTTCACTGTAATCATGGAAATACCAGTAAATCGCCTGCTCAATTGCAGTTTTATCAATCCCCTCTTTGTCTTCAAAATAATTATAGATCTCAACAAATAATTCTGCGGTGATCGTCACGTTCATTTTTTTTGCAGCATAGACATCCGTAATACGTTTACGACACTCTGCATACAGTGCAGATAAAATCTGTCCGTACTCTTCTCCCAGTTTTTCTACTGCATAAGTCGGATTTCCATAGCTTTTTCCATAATTTTCCGCTTTGATGTCATCATAAAAACCTGCATTCTGTTTTTCGCACTCTGTAAGAGAAGCATCTTTTAATGTATCTTTCTCCGCTTTCTCTGACACATTCTTTAACTGTAACAAAAATGCTGCGGTCTTTTTAAAATAATCGTCAAATTTCTCCGGCACGTCCGTTTCTTCTGCGATCTCTGCAATACGCTCCATCACAAGCGAAAAACGCTCCTCTGCCTGCTCATTTGACTCCTTATAAATATCTCTGTATCCCATCCTGATCTCCCTTATTAACTATACGATTAAAAATCCAATTACATAAATTGCAATCCACATACCGGCTGCAAGAAACGACAGCACAGTCGACATATATGGAAACAGCTTAAAAGACTCCTCCTCCCGAAGGCTCATCACTGCCAGTACCACAGCGACCAGTGCTACCAGCATAGAGGACACTCCTGCACTTCCAAGGTACATGCTTCCATTTCCGCCATGATGAAATGAATTTACAATTACATAAATAAAAATTGCAATCGAAAGCACAGCCAGAATAAAAGCTGCAATTCCCTTTTTTGACTGTGTCTTCTCTGTAAACTTATATCCGTATTTTCTACGTCTTCTCTGTGCCATAATGATACCCTGCCACTCATATTCTTTTTCTTACTTTTCCATGTACGATTCGCAGATCCATAAAAATCTGCTTCTTACTTATTCACTATATGCCTTGCTTTTTCATATCTTTTCCACAAATAAAGCAATCCTTTGTACACCAGATAACCAAGCAGTCCACCGATCGTGTTCAAAAACAGATCATCCACATCAAAACTACCCACCTTAAACACAAGCTGAAGCAGTTCCACAAGCAGACTCAGTTCAAAACTGTATAGCACCGTCATCCACACATTTCTGCATCTTTTTGAATAGATCGGCAAAAATAAACCAAAAGGCATAAATGCAATGATATTTCCCCAGATATTGAGCACTACAGCCTGCCATCCAAGCACATGCCGATATTTAACAAACCGCATGATCTCATGAAACGGAATCAGATTGTAATGATACGCTCTCTCTGAATAAGTCCGCCCCATCTCCTCGGAAAAAAAGAGGAAATAGAACAGCACAACGAAATAAATCAGAAAAAACACGAATGCCAGTACCCGGTGCTTACCTTTCCGTATCAACGGGCAGCGCTCGCTGCCTTTCTTATTTGCATCCATATTCTTCGTAGTATTTGTCAATAGCGGCTTTGATCTCATCGTTGATCACGACTCTGCCATTGTGTTCTCTGTTGTAAAGGTACTCTGTCACCTCTGCCATTGTGACAATTGCTTTTCCTTCAAAACCGTATTTTTCTTTGATCTCATCCAGCGCACTTACTTTTCCGCCCTGTCCGACTTCCATACGGTTTAAACTTACCATAAGACCAACGATCTCAACGTCTGCTGCTCCTCTTACTTTTGGAACAGTCTCTTCCATGGATTTTCCGGAAGTGGTCACGTCCTCGATCATGACAACTCTGTCACCGTCTTTCAAGCTGCTTCCGAGGAAACCGCCCTTGTCAGCTCCGTGGTCTTTTGCTTCCTTTCTGTCTGAGCAGTAACGGACTTCTTTTCCATATAATTCACTGTATGCGATCGCTGTGACAACCGCAAGTGGGATTCCCTTATATGCCGGTCCGAAGAGCACATCGAAATCATCTCCATAGTTGTCATGGATTGCCTTTGCATAGTACTCTCCAAGTCTCTTTAACTGGGAACCTGTCACATAGGCTCCTGCATTCATGAAAAATGGGGATTTACGTCCACTTTTCAACGTAAAATCTCCAAATTTTAAAACATCACTCTCTACCATAAAATCGATAAATTCGCTCTTATAACTCTCCATCTTGTCATTTCCTCCTGATCTTTATTTCCTGTGATCCATTATTTTCTCTTTGGCATTTGTTTCTTATTCATGCACTGCGCCAACCAGATCTTTGATATCGGCAACCTGATAACGCTCCATATAATCTCTGATTCCTGCGACGATCTCCTCTGTCACATGCGGATTTGTGAAATTTGCGGTACCTACTGATACTGCGGTGGCTCCCGCAAGGATCATTTCAATCGCATCCTCTGCATTCATGATTCCACCCATTCCGACGATCGGCAGTCTGACTGCCTGGGCAGTCTGATAAACCATGCGGACAGCGACCGGGTGAATGGCCGGACCTGACATGCCGCCTGTCTTATTGGCAAGCACAAACTTCTGGCGGTTGATATCGATCTTCATGCCTGTGATGGTGTTGATCAGCGACAGTCCGTCTGCGCCTCCTGCCTCTGCCGCCCTCGCCATCTCTGTAATATCTGTCACATTCGGGGAAAGCTTCATGATGACCGGCTGTGCAGCATGTTTTTTCATTTCCTTTGTGATAGCTTCTACTGCTTTTGGATCCTGACCAAATGCAATTCCACCCTCTTTGACATTCGGGCAGGAAATGTTGATTTCTAAAAGGTCTACCGGCTGGTCTCTCAACCGTTCCACTACTTCAATATATTCCTCTGTGGAATGTCCACATACATTCACCATGATTTTTGTATCAAACTGTTTTAAAAAAGGAATGTCGCGCTCCACAAAAAGATCAATTCCAGGGTTCTGAAGTCCTACTGCATTTAACATACCGCCATATACTTCTGCGACACGCGGTGTCGGATTTCCCGGCCATGGAACATTTGCAACACCTTTTGTCACAACAGCTCCCAATTTATTCAGATCCACAAACTCTGCATACTCTGCGCCGGAACCAAATGTACCGGAAGCAGTCATGACAGGATTGTTTAAGGTTACTCCACATAAATCTACTTTCATGTTCATTAGAATTCTACCTCCTCTGCACGGAATACAGGTCCTTCTTTACAGATTCGTTTGTTCTTCACGTTGCTGTGTGCGTCTTTTTCTTTTGACTGACATACACAGGCAAGGCACGCACCAATACCGCATGCCATACGCTCCTCCATGGAGATCCAGCACTCGATGTGATTTTTCTCTGCATATTCTTTTAAGGCACGAAGCATTGGCATTGGTCCGCAGGCATAAATAATCTCTGCGTCCAGTCCATTTTCACGGATCGCATCCAAAACATTTCCCTCAGTTCCTGCGCTTCCATCCTCGGTTGCCACGTAAACTTTGCCCTGCTTTTTAAACTCATCCATCAAAAACAGCTCATCGCGGAATCCTAACACAATCTGTTTCTCACAGTTTAACTCTTTTGCAAGCTGTAACATTGGAGGTATTCCTATTCCGCCTCCGATCAAAAAGGCTTTTTTCTCTTTCTTTGGGAATCCATTTCCAAGAGGCCCTACAATGCGAAGCTGTGCGCCTGTATGCATGCCAGAAAATTCTGCTGTTCCTTTCCCTGCTACACGATACACCAGACGGATTGCGCCATCCTTTTTATCAATCTCACAAATACTGATCGGTCTTGGAAGCAGTCTGCTTCCATCATTACAATAAACAGAAACAAACTGTCCTGCTTTCGCATGTGCTGCAATCTGGTCAGTGTGCAGCCACATACTGTAAATATCATCTGCGATTTCTTCCTGACGGATGATGATCGCTGTCTCTTCAAATTTTTCTGCCATCTTTGTACTTCCTCGCTTTTTCACTCTCTCAACTACTTTACATTCTTACTTCAAATGTTTGCCTCTGTAGCTCTTAATATGGTGTGTTCCTATGCTTCTGCCTCGTAAACAACACGTCCATCCACGATGGTTGCCATCACTTTTCCGGTTACTTCTCTTCCGTCAAACGGTGTGTTGCGTCCTTTACTTGCAAATTTCGTTTTGTCAATCTTATATGTTTTTTCCGGATCAAAGATCACGATGTCTGCAATTTTGCCCGGCTGGATATCGCCCTTGTCAATTCCAACAATCTTTGCCGGGTTATAACTCATCTTCTCTGCCATCTGCATCGGTGTAAGGTAGCCCTGCAAAACAAGTTCCGTGTAAGTGAGGCATGCGGCTGTCTCAAGTCCGACGATCCCAAATGGCGCTTTTTTCATGGATGTATTTTTCTCCTCAAATGTATGCGGTGCATGGTCTGTGGAAATCACATCCATAATATTGTCACGCAGTCCTTCTTTTAATGCCTGCACGTCTTCTCTGGAACGAAGCGGCGGATTCATTTTAAAGTTTGTATCCGCATCTGCATCGATCGCAAGTTTTTTCTCCTGATCGATGGACGGCTCGATTTTATGGATATCATCCGAGGTCAGTGTGAAATGATGCGGGCATACCTCTGCTGTTACTTTCATTTGCTCCATTTTTGCATACCGTACCATTTTTACAGAATCTCTTGTTGAACAGTGACACAAATGTAATTTTGCTCCGGTGTCCCCACTTAACATGATATCTCTTGCCACAATGATATCTTCTACCGAATTGGTGATTCCTCTTAAACCAAGCTCTTTGGAATGCGCATCCTCATTCATAACGCCGCCATTTACAAGGTTAATGTCCTCACAGTGGGCAAGTACCGGGATATCAAGTTCTGCTGCGATCTCCATCGCCTCCCGGTAAAGTTCGGAATTCATAACGGATCTGCCATCTTCACTGATCGCCGGAATTCCCGCTTCGTACATGCCCCGGATATCTGCTAATTCTTTTCCCTGTTGTCCTTTTGTGATGGCTCCCACCTGTAAAACATTCACGACACCAACTGTTTTTGCTTTATTTTGCACGTATTTCACAACATCCGGATTATCTACCACCGGCTTTGTGTTCGGCATTGCAAGGATAGTTGTGTATCCGCCGTGTGCCGCCGCATTACAGCCTGTCTCGATCGTCTCTTTCTGCTCCTGTCCCGGATCTCTCAAATGCACATGCATATCAATAAATCCCGGCATAACATAGCAGCCTTTTGCATCGATCACACGGTCTGCCTTTGCCTTGATGTTTTTTTCCATTTTTACGACTTTTCCATCCTCGGCGAGAATGTCTGCAACTTCGTCTGTCTCTGTCGCCGGATTGATGACATGTCCGTTTTTAATCAATAATATCATTTTTATTGTTCCTTTCTTCTCGAATTAACTATATTTGTCATTTTTATAATTTTGCATAAATTTCCATTGGCACGTAAGCACGGATATAGATTCCATCCTCACGGTATTCTTCTTCCAACAGTTCACCGGATTTGCGGACAAGCTGGATCACGCCTGCATTTGCATACGGCACTGTCCGCTCCACGAGTAAAAGATTTTTTAATTCCTCTAACCCGGTTCCATTTTTCGCTGAGATCTGCAGCGTATGATCTGCTTTAAAATCATGCAGCGGCTCACTGTCCATCCTTGCATCCTGCTTGTTGAACAGCGTGATCACCGTCTTGTCTTTCACATCCAGATTTGCCAGTGTCTCATATACGATCAGCATCTGCTTCTCGTGCTGCGGATTGGAAGCATCTACCACATGTAAAATATAGTCTGCGTATTTTGCCTCCTCCAGCGTGCTTTTAAATGCCTCGATCAGATGATGCGGCAGTTTGCGGATAAATCCGACGGTATCTGTCACCAATATCTGCTGCCGTCCCGACAGTTCCAACACTCTTGTGGTAGGATCAAGCGTTGCAAACAGCTTGTCCTCCTCCAGGACTCCGGCATTGGTCAGTGTATTGATAAGTGTTGATTTTCCTGCATTTGTGTATCCCACGATCGCAGCCACCGGCATCTGATTTTTTTCCCGCTGTGCACGGGTGATATCACGGTGCTGCCGTACTTCTTTCAATTCCCGGTTCAGCTGTGCGATCCGGTCTTTGATAAGACGTCTGTCAATTTCCAGCTTTTTCTCACCCGGACCTCTCGTACCGATTCCGCCTCCAAGTCTTGACATGGAACGTCCAAGTCCGGTCAGCCTGCTCAGACGGTACTTTAACTGTGCCAGTTCCACCTGGATCTTTCCCTCGCTGGTAGTTGCTCTTGCCGCAAAAATATCCAGAATGATCAGTGTGCGGTCCATCACTTTTGTATCCAGCATATCTTCCAGATTACGGAGCTGCGCCGGTGAAAGTTCATCATCACACACAATGCCGGTTGCGCCCAGTTCCTCCACAAGCAGCTTTAACTCCGCCACCTTTCCAGAACCGATATAAGTCCCCGGATGAATGAGTTCCCGCTTCTGGATCATGGTTCCGACTACCGTTGCTCCTGCTGTTTTCACCAGTTCCGCAAGTTCTGCAACAGAATCCTCTGCGTCATCTCCATCCTGCTCACTCACGCCTACAAGAATTACTTTTTCTTCTATCTCTTCTATTTTAAATGCTTCTGCCATTCTATTCTCCGTTATTGTTTCCTGTGGTCTCTTTTATTGTGCCGGTGTCTGCGCCTCTTCCGGTGTCTGTGTATCTTCCACTGTCTGCGTATCCTCCGTCACGGCTTCCTCTGTATTCTCCACAGGCGCTGTCTGTTCCATACGGTTTTTCAGGAAAATATATTCACGCTGCGCACTCGCATCATCCGGATAAACCTGTACATACTCCTGTACCACGTTCCATGCAGAATTAAAATCGGATGTATATTCATAACAAATGATGAGATTCTGCATTAGTTCTCTTCTGTTTGTCACATTTTCCATAGCAATACCCTGCTCTAAATAGGTGAGTGCACCGGAATAGTTTCCTTTTGCCATCTCAATTTCCCCGAGTGCATTCATCGCCTGGGAATCTGCGTTTCCTGAGTTTACATAATTCTGATAATAAACCTCTGCGTTTTCAGGATCACCCTGTGCCTCATACACCTGTGCAATGTAAAGATTTGCGATGACGCTCTCCTTATCTAAAGCCGACTTTAACTCTGTCTTGGCATTGTCGTACTGTCCAAGATAATAGTAAATTCTTCCGCGCCATGCATAATCTCCGGCACTGTTGCCTTTGATATCAAATGCTTTATTTAAGTATTCTTCCCCTTTTTCCGTCATATCATAAGCAGAAAGGTTCTCGTAAATGTTGACATAAAGTTCGTAATCGCTGCTGTTATTTTTTACTGCCTTATCAAAATCCGAAACAGCGCTCTCGGTATCCCCCTGTTTCAGATAAACACAGCCGCGCAGATAATAAGCGTCTGCTGCCTTTTTGTCATAATCAATGATTGCTGTGTAAGTGTCCACTGCCCCTGCCGGATCACCACCGGCATACTGTGCCGCTGCCTTATAGTAACAGATATCTAATTCGTTCTCTGTGATTTTCCCAATGCACTGTCCCAAAGCACTGTTAAACGCATCCACGGCTCCTGCGTAATCGCCGCTTTCCATTGCATTGATTCCAATCTGACGGTAAGCAGTCTGGTTTTCTTTGCGCTCATTGGTACAGCCTGTCATAAGTGTAAAGCTTAACAGGGTAAGCGCTGTGATATATGTAAATTTATTTTTATTCATGAAATTAAGTCCTCTGTTAATTTTGTCCACAGTGCACGCCCATGAAATCAAAGATTTCATGGGCTCACGGGCATTCGCCCTATCAGTCATCAAAAATATCAAATACATCGTGCAAGCACTGCATTTGATATTTTTTCCTCCTGACACTGCTCATTGCTTTATGCACATTATAAATCATACGCCCAAATATTCCAAGCAATTTATAAAACAGATTCCTTCATTCCCCTGCCAGCGTTACTGTGCATAGTTTTTTCCTTCCGCAGTATCTGGCACTGTTTCACTGCCTACTCCCATTATATGTGTTGTTGGCAGATTTTACAACACACAAAAAAGAGGCGCACACCGCACTTTACATACGGCGCACGCCACTTTGTATATAGATCATATACTCCCCTAATTTTACTGATGCTGAATTTTACAGATGCCAGATATCGTTACATTCACAGATGCTCTGCGAATGTAACGTTCGCAGCTCTCATGAATAGTTTTGCTTCGCAAAAGGAGAGCTGCTCACACCTGAATCATTTTCTTACGCATCAGAACAGCAAGTGTTCTGATGCTATATTTTACAGATGCCAGATGTCTTCGTTGTACTGTGCAATGGTTCTGTCAGATGAGAAAAAGCCTGCCTGGCTCATGTTTACGAGCATTTTTTTCGCCCATGCCATACGGTCTTCGTAATCTGCAAAGATGCGCTCTTTTGCAGCAACATATTCCTCGAAATCCGGTAATGTCATGAACCAGTCTTTGTTTAATAATTCATTGTAAAGACGCTCTAAGTTTTCTCTGCATCCGACTGCCATCATCTCATCGCTTACGATGAAATCGATTGCACGTTTGATATTCTCATCATTGTCATAGTAGCTTCTGGAAACATAATCTGCTTTTGCATAGTGCTCGATCACCTGCTCAGATGTCTCACCGAAGATGTAAATGTTATCGTCCCCAACGAACTGATGCATCTCAACGTTTGCACCGTCCATAGTACCGATCGCCACTGCACCGTTTAACATGAATTTCATGTTGGATGTTCCGGATGCCTCTTTGGAAGCAAGGGAAATCTGCTCATGGATATCTGCTGCCGGGATTAATTTTTCAGCCAGTGTTACATTGTAGTTTTCTACCATAACAACTTTTAAGTATGGAGAAACCTCCGGATCTTTGCTGATCAGTTCCTGTAAGCAAAGGATCAGATGAATGATATCTTTTGCAATGACATAAGCCGGAGCTGCCTTTGCACCGAAAATAACAGTGATCGGACGGGCTGGTTTTTTGCCTGCTTTGATCTCAAAATATTTGTGGATCACATAGAGAGCATTCATCTGCTGTCTCTTGTACTCGTGTAATCTCTTGATCTGGATATCGTAGATGGAGTTGTCATCTAACTCGATGCCCTGTGTTTTTGCAAGATAATTCTTTAACTCTGTCTTTCTTGTACCTTTTACTGCAAGAAGTTTCTTTAATACTTCCTCATCATTTACATATGCGCCGAGTTTCTCTAACTCTTCTGCGTTTTTCTTAAATCCAGGTCCGATTAAGGATGTGATAAATTCGGTCATCTCCGGATCACAGTGTAATAACCAGCGGCGGAATGTGATACCGTTTGTCTTATTATTAAACTTCTCCGGATAAATCCTGTAGAAGTTATTTAACTCTGTATTCTTTAAAATCTCTGTGTGCAGGTAAGCAACACCGTTGACACTGTATCCGTAATGAATATCCATATGTGCCATATGAACGCGTTTCTCATCATCAATGATTGCTACGGATCTGTCATCATATTTCTTTGTCACACGGCTGTTTAACTCATAAATAATCGGCAGTAACTGTGGAACAGCTTTCTCTAAGAAATGGATCGGCCATTTTTCAAGTGCTTCGGCTAAGATCGTGTGGTTTGTGTAAGCACAGGTCTTAGATACAATGTCGATCGCCTCATCCATTAAGATGCCGCGCTCCATCAACAGACGGATCATTTCCGGAATCACCATACTTGGGTGTGTATCGTTGATCTGGATCACTGCATACTCGTTTAATTTGTGAAGATCTCCGCCTCTTGCAAGTGTCTCATCAATGATCAGGCGCGCTGCATTGCTGACCATGAAGTACTGCTGGTATACACGAAGGATTCTTCCCTTATCATCGGAATCATCCGGATATAAGAATAATGTTAAATTCTTTGCAATATCCTCTTTGTCAAAATCGATGCCCTCACCAACTAAACTCTCATCTACTGTCTCAACATCGAACAGATGAAGTTTTGTGGTACGATTCTCATAACCAATCACATCGATATCATATAATCTGGACTGTAACGTAAAACCGCCAAACTGAATCGGATAAGTAACGTCTGTTTTTGTCAGCCAGCTTTCTTTTTCGATCCATGGATTTGGTGTCTCATTCTGCAGGTTATTTTTGAATACCTGTTTGAACAATCCGTAATGGTAATTTAAACCAACACCGTCACCGTTTAAACCAAGGCTTGCGATAGAATCAAGGAAGCATGCTGCAAGACGTCCAAGTCCGCCGTTTCCTAATGACGGCTCCGGCTCAACCTCCTCGATCTCTGCAAGGCTCTTGCCGTTGTCTGCTAAAAGTTTTTTCACATCCTCATAGATGCCAAGGTTGATCAGGTTGTTGGATAATAATTTACCGATCAGGAACTCAGCGGAAATGTAATATAATTTACGTTTTCCCTGATTGCTGACTTTTTCTTCTGCCATTCCTTTTGTCATCTCAAGCAGTGCATAGTAAAGTTCCTCATTTGTGCACTGTGAAATCTCTTTGCCACATCTGTTTGCTACGATTTCCTGTAATTTCATGTTTTCCTCCATGTTCCGCGCCGTCTGCGCTGTTTTCATTATGTTCCCCAACCAATGTTTATGCATGTTCCTGTTGTCCTGATTTCGCTTTTTTTCGCAAAATCATTGTTTATGATGTTATTATAGTTTCTGCAATCACTTTTTTCTTGTAATATTGACTCAAAAAGTGGTACAATCCTATCATTATGAATATTTTAGAATATGAAAACTATCAGGAAAAAATTTTACATGGCGATCCTTTATTCCCTTATATTACCTATCTCTGTTCAATTCCGCTGGATTTTGGGTATGTGCCGATGCACTGGCACGATGAAATGGAAATTATCTATATAAAAAAAGGAAACGGCACGATTACGGTCGATTTTACACAGCACACGGTCTCTGCAGGGGATATCGCACTGATCCTTCCGGGACAGCTTCACTCGATCGGTCAGTTTGAATCCGAATCCATGGAGTACGAAAATATCATTTTTCATCCAAACATGCTGATCTCCAAGAAAACAGATACCTGCAACACGGACTATCTGGTTCCTCTACTGTCCGGTAATGTCTCTCTGCCGCTTTTATATACCCCGGACAGTCCACACTATGCGGAGATTTCTGCCTGCATCGACGCGAACGATGAAATCTGTAAAACTTATCCGTCCGGTTATCAGCTCTTTATCAAAGGGCAGTTATTTCTGCTGTTTTATATTTTGTTGCACAAATGCAGCACAAAGGAACCATCCGGGAAAGACCGCAGCAAATCCTTAGAAAAAATGAAACTGATCTTAAAATATGTGGAAAACAATTATATGGAAAAGATCACGATCGAAGATATCGCAAATGAAGTAGGACTGAGCCAGTCCCATTTTATGAAATATTTTAAAAATACCATGGGAACCTCTTTCGTCGATTATCTCAACGAATACAGGCTTACCATGGCATCAAGACTTCTGATCTCCTCCGACTCCTCGATACTTGCAATCGCATCGGAAGTCGGTTTTGAAAATCTTTCTTATTTTAACCGTATTTTTAAGAAACGCTTTGGGCAGACACCTCGTGAGTACCGCAGGCGGCAATCGCCGGCTTGATGAGATTCTCATAGAATTCTTCCGCCGGCTGTGGTTTGCCGAACAAAAATCCCTGGATATAATCCGGGTCTAATTCTGAAATTTTTGCAAACTCATCCTCTGTCTCAATTCCCTCAACACAGATCGTCAGATCAAGTTTGTGTGTCATTGTGATGATCTGTGTCATCAGATCATGTTCATACTGATTATTCAGTGCTTTTAATGTGAACGACCGGTCAATCTTGATATAATTCGGTCTTAAATCGCCAAGACAGTGCAGATTCGAATAACCGGTTCCAAAATCATCTAAAATGACAAGCACTCCGTTTTTCTTTAATCCGTCCCACAATTTCTGAAAATGTGTATTGGTATCCAGATAACCGCTCTCTGTCAGCTCAATTCCCACCGCGGAAGGCTCTAATCCATACAG
>OGHY01000958.1_pt1 | contig 14337 bp, 9 predicted proteins | sample 1571541 | NCBI WGS metagenome assembly OGHY01 (sample SAMEA2581943, study PRJEB24529) | metagenome | biome: Human gut stool | place: China | collected 2011
AAATGAGACAAAAACCACTGCTGTGACCCTGCGTCTGTACGCACTGATTCTCAGCGTTTATTTTCTTGTCCTTTTTTGTGTCTGCTGCTTTCTTCGGGATGTTCCTTCCTCCCTGCTGACGCTCATCTGTGGCATTTTATATGTATTTGCTTTCCGGATTACCTATCTGAACCATACACATTTTGCTTCCATTTTTTCACAATTACTGACGTTATTGTGGATTACTGTATTTATACAGAGATTTGGGTGGGACTGCGGTGTACAGCACTTCCTGTTTGTACTTCTCGTATTAAATTTTGCAGTCAGTTTCCACCGCATACGCACTAAAATCTTTGTTGGAATCTGCACATGTGCTTACCGCCTGCTTTTGTATTCCTATACACGGTATCATCTGCCGGTCATCCAGCTTTCCACAGATGCCAGTATCTGCATACAGACCATAGACACTTTGTTTATTTTTGCAGAACTGATCACGGTTATGATTATTTTCACCCAGAATTCCCAGCAGATGGAACACAAGCTTATACGTTACAATCTGGAACTGGAACACATCGCATCCACAGATCCCCTGACCGGGCTTTTCAACCGTTGGCAGATGTATAAGCGTCTGGAAACATGTATTTCCAGATACACGCAGCATAAATTACAGACCCTGACTGTTGCCATGGGGGATATCGACTTTTTCAAACATGTAAATGATACTTACGGGCATGATGCCGGGGATGAAGTTCTCCGCACACTTTCCAGATTGTTTTGCACGGTAATAGGCGAAAAAGGGGAAGTCTGCCGCTGGGGCGGAGAAGAATTCCTGTTTGTATTTCCCGGCATGGATATGGAGGAGGTTCAGCTTTTGATGTCTGACCTTCTGGATGATATCCGGCACACTCCTGTATTATACGAACGCAAACTGATTCATGTAACCATGACATTCGGAGTCGAAGAATTTGGCAGAAATCATACCATGGAATCTGTCATTCAGGAGGCCGACCGCAAGCTTTATCTCGGCAAAGAGAGTGGGCGGAACCGGGTGATCTACTGATTTTATGCCATCTCACCCACCCGGTGGATTTCCGTTCTTTTTCTGAGGAAATCCAAAAATCTGTCACATACGACGGTATATACAGATCCCATCACATTGAATATAATTCGCAGCGTCACTGCCGTACCTGCACCGAATAACCACGATGCAATCGACAGTGCGCCAAACGTATTAAATACGGTCTGCCATGCATATCCTGCAGAATAACCCACACCAATTCCACCGATCATCCCGATATACGGATACATGGATTCCGGTAACACATGATACAAAATAAGGAAGATCATGCACCCCACAATATTAAACGGTCCCCTGCGTTTTGCACGCTCCACACTGTCCTCATGAAATGGAAGACATACAGACATGCAGGCGATTCCCGCCCACATGGCACGCGGCCATCCGAGCAGTGACACGATCAGCAGTGCCGAAGAAACAATCAGTGTCAGCTTAATATACCACCAGTTCCGCGCGGAACGTACATCAAATTCCCGGAACAGATCCAGGAAGGTCCGGCGATACGGACGATTTTTCTGGTTTTTATAAAATACAGCCATACAGATCCCCATTCCGATCAGCAGACTGATGACACGCAGTACATAAGCATGGCCGCTCACATCATATCCCTGCAAAAGCAGATATCCAAGGACAAACGTGGACTGGTTTGACATGATCACATTGTGGCATCCGAAAATCATGAGAATCAGAATACATGCCATATTCACAAAAAATGCCGGAACCGGATGCATCATATTGGTAATTCTCGGTCCTGCGATTAAAATCCCAAAAATTCCCGCAATACAGAGCAGCCCATGACTGGTACGCACCCCGAAATCTGCCTGCCGGAGCACAAGTACTGCCAGCAGCACAACCACTCCCGGTACGCTGTTATCTGCACCGAATATTTTACTGAACAATGTAACCACAGCGACGCAGAATGCCATAACAAGATAGACTTTAAAATTATAGATCAGAATATGTCTGCGTTTTTCTTTTTTGTCTGTTGTGTTTTTGATCAGCTGTTTTGAGCCGACGGAACTCAGCTGTAATTCCTGGTAAAAAGTCATTTTTTCTTTTCCTCTTTTCTTTCCAATATAAAATACGCTGAGTTCCTGCTGACTGTCTGCCGCAGAAACGTAGCGTACTATACCTCGATTTTGTAAAAACGTCAAGGACACGTCCTGTTTTTTTTAGATTCTGTTTAGAATTATTTTAGATTTTGCCAAGTTTTTTTGCATATTCAAAAAGCTGCCGGTTTTTCTCATTATAAGGGCCAAATTCTGTCAATGCGCAAATGCAGGCATCACAGTCATCGAGCATCTGTTTTGCCCGCAAAAAGGTTTCTTCCGAAACCGGAAAGAATGCTTTTTCCGAAAAAACACAAGCGGCAAGTGCAGATGCCGCTGCGTACTCCACATCATTTTCCTGCAGAATGCCTGCTGCAAACGGAATATTCTGCCTCTGCAGGCTGTTGTAAACCGGAATTCCTTCCGGTCTTTCCATAAAAACCTGTCCGGTCTGCGGTTCAAACTGCTGTGGCTTTACACCGTACAACTGCTGCACGTAGTTCCCGGAAAAGATTTCCTCTGGTGTCCCGACCCGGTCAATACGGTCCCCTTTCACACACGCAATGGTGTCCGAAATTTTCTGTGCCAGATCCAGTTCGTGCAATGACATGATAACTGCCAGATTTTTCTTCCGTGCCAGCATGCGGATGGTTGTAAGAATGTCCAGTTTAAATCCCATATCCAGATAGGAAGTCGGTTCATCAAGAATCAGAACCTGTGTGTCCTGGCAGATCGCCCGCGCCAGCATAAGTCTCTGCCTCTGCCCATCACTGATTCTCCGGAAATCCTGCTGCTGCACTTCCCCGGCATGCACCAGGGCAATCGCCTCGTCCACCTTTTTCCAGTCCTGTTGTGAGAGGATACCAAGCCTCCCCGTGTACGGGTAGCGCCCGGTTGCCACCACATCCCTGCCGCTTAACAGATCCGTGTGGATGCGCTCCGTCATGACCATCGAAAGATGTCTGGAAATTTCACTGTCCGTCAGTTCCCGCATGGATTCTTTTCCCAGAAAAACACTGCCGCCAATGGTTTTAAGCTGTTTGGTGATGGTCTTTAAAATTGTCGATTTTCCGGAGCCGTTTGGTCCGATCAGTGTGAGGATTTCCCCTGGCCGGACACCCAGATTGATATTTTTAATCAGGGGAATCCGGTCGTATCCCACAGTCAGATCATGCATCGTAAGCTGCTCGGCATCGTTTGGTATATCTTGCGCAGGAAACTGCCCTGACTCTTTTAGCATATTCTGCCCGTTATGTTGTTTTCCGTTTTCTTCTTTCATCACTTTCCAATTATTTTCCATCTGCATTTTTGTGTCTGCTCATAGTAACTTTCTTCCTGCCTTTGCGTCCTTATCCGTTTTGGCTTTCTGTCTGCACGTTATTTGTCTTCCACGATTCATCACATCCGCTGCTTTCGCAACATTGCCGCAATTACCACCGGCACTAAAAATACCGCAGTCACCGAACTGATACTGATCTCCGTCGGTGCAAACACGGTCCGCGCAATCCCGTCACAGAACAACGTAATCACTGCGCCGCCAAGAAAACATCCCGGAATTAGAATAATCGGTTTTGCCGTGTTGGTTGCCAGTTTAATCAGATGTGGCACCGCAATTCCGACAAAAGAAATCGGTCCGGCAAACGCGGTCACACATGCCGACAGCAGACTTGACAGTAAAATCAGTGCAATGCGCAGCACTTTTACATTTACACCCATATTTCTGGCATAAGATTCTCCCATCTGATAAGCACTGATTGGTTTTGACATCAGAAATGTGATAAACAATGCAACAAACACCACAACTGCCATCACAGAAACATTATCCCAGCTTGTACCGGAAAAACTTCCCATTGACCAGTTGTGAAGATTGACAATATTGGAATCGTCCGCAAACGTCACACAAAAATCCGTAATCGCCGAACAGATATAACCAATCAGGATACCGCACACTACAAGAAGCGACATATTCGATACCCGAAACGAAATCAGAAGGACAAATCCCATGGCAAGCAGGGAACCGGCAAATGCCGCCACTACCATTCCAAGAGAACTGATCATGATGCCTTTTTCCAACAAAAAGATCATCGTCAGTGCAACCACCAGTTTCGCCCCGGAAGATATTCCAAGCACATATGGTCCCGCAATCGGATTCTGAAAAAGACTCTGCAGCAAAAAACCCGATACCGAAAGTGCCCCTCCGAGCAGCATCGCCGCGATAATACGGGGCAGACGGATTTTCCATACAATCTGATACAACGCAGCATCCGGCTGGTGCTTTGTCAGCACACTCCAGAAGTCCGAAAAAGACATTTCTACGCTGCCAACGCCAATGTTCCAGAAAAACAAAACGACCAGCAATCCCATGATCACAAGAAAAGAAACCAGATAGCGGAGCGTTCTGTTTGTTTCTGTCCCGGAATTATTCTTTTTTTCTTTTATTTGTGATCTCATGTTCTGCTCCTCATGCATTACGACAATTGTTATTATTTGTACATCCGTACGCTCCGGCTCACTGCAATTTCTTCAGAAACCGGTATGTTCCATCCCCTTCTCCCGTCAGGATCTGATTCAGATCCTCGATAAAATCACAGGTTCCGGTAGACTGCTGGTAAAAATTGCTTCCCGTTGTGTATACCTGTCCGCTTTTTACCGCCTGAAAATCCGCAAACAGGCTGTTTTTCTTTACCAGCTCATCAACGGACGTCAATTCCCCCTCAATGGTTCCGTTGTAGATCAGCACATCCGCATCAACCTCCGCAGAATAAAAATCTTCCATCTGCATTTTCATCGTGGAAAGTGCATTTTTTTCTTCATCGGTATAATTTCCGAGTGAATAGATACCGCCTGCAAGTCCGATCATCGCAGAGACATAGTCGTTTGGCTTGCGCACAGTGATCGTCCCGTCCGAAGAAACTGCAAAAAATGCCACCTTTTTCCCGGTACTCTTTTTTCCCAGAATCGGTTTCACACGTTTTACCTGTTTATTAAAATAGTCATCTGCCTGCTGTTGTTTTCCAAACAAAACACCGAACAGTCTGATCCATTCCAGCCGTCCCAGCGGATGCTTTTCATAACTGGAACGCTCGACCATCACCCTGATGCCAAGTTCTTCGAGTTTTTCTTTCACTTCCGGATTGTGTGTAATCATCGTATTTTCGATTGCAAATGTACAGCCGCCCTGTAACAGCTGTTCGTAGTCCGGGGCACTGTATTTTCCGGCATAAACCAAAGAACCGTCTGCCATGGCATCCTTCGCCTGCTGCACATACCAGTCGTCTTCCTTCAATGCGGTGTATGCAACGTGTGACAGCCCCCCAGTCTGGCAGATCAGATCCATCACCGCAGACGATACAAGGTACACATGGTTTAACGGCTGCTGTAAAACGGTTACATCCTCCGGTACATCCGCTGGCACCGGAACCCCTTTCGGAATAAGCAAAAAACGACCGTTGTCCACGATCGTAATCAGCTTATAATTTCCATATTCATCGATCTGAAACTGATCGGCATAGGACAATTTTACCTGCCCGGTCTGTTTCAGCTCTTTAAAACTTACATCTTTTGCAAAAGAAAATGTCAGGGTGTAATCAATCTCATGCGGCTGGCTCATGGCTGTAGTGTCTCCTACTACATCCATCGTACACGGAACTCCGGCAATTGGAAATGTAAACGTTGAATTCCCGCCCTCGTTCTCATTTGTATATTTTTTTCCATCGACCAGCATGTAATCGTAATAAGTACTGCTCCAGACTATGGTTGCATATGCCTGTCCGTCCGTCACTTTCACTTTTGCTTCAGAATCTACGGAAGCTCTGCCACTTCCACCTTCTAGTTCTACATTTACGGTGTATTCTCCGTCTTCCAGCGATGTGTCCGGTTCCGCTTCGGCAGTCTGCGTTTCCGCGGCATACTGCACCTGTTCTTTTTCTGCCGTAGAACCACAGCCGGACAAAACCGACACACACATACAAAGGGACACGATAATTACCGTTAATTTCCTGCTTTTCATACTTTTTCTCTTTGACCGGATGATTTCTCCGATCCATCCTATCTGTTTTCCTGTAACTTCTGACACATGTACATCATTCTCAAATACGATGTACCGGAATTGCCGCCGTCCGGCAGACAACTCACATTTTATTTTTTCTGTGCATCTGATACACTGACTTTATGATCATACCAGGTTCCCTTGGTTCCAAGAATTGCAAGGTCAAACTCTTTTCCAAGTTCTTCTACCGGCACGTCAAATCCGTAAACTTCCTCTGTCGTTCCATCGCTGTATTTTACTTTATCTGTCGTTGGCTGTAACAATTCTGCACCGTCTTTTTCTGCATCTTTTGCGCTTCCCAGAAACAGATTTACGATTTTCTTGGATACCAGACGGATGTGAATGGTCATCTTTTTGTCTTTTACGGTAAGGGTTCCACATCCATTGTCTGCTTCATTGACATGAAACATGCCACTGTCGGTATTAAACTTTGCGGTATAAGTGCCGTCCTCCAGCGCGGATACCGCGCTGGAAGAAGCAGACTTGGAAACTTTTCCAAGTGACTCAATTGCTTTTTTTGTATGCTCTACATAAAGTTTCTGGACAGCTTCAATCTCACCAAGTCCGGCAATCTGTGTGTCAACACTGTCGAAATTGCCGCTTGCAGTGAACTGGCTCTTCCAGGAATCGTCATCGTCTCCTGCCATGTCATTGTTTGCATGATCTCCGGCAACAACCATGAGTGGACGAAGAATAACTTTCTTGTAACCTGCGTCCTTAACTGCCTTGATTACATTTTCACAGGAAGTCTCTTCCGGCTCCCCCTCTACGGTTCCGATAAAGACATTGTCATAACCAAGCTTATCCATCTGTGTAGACATCTGGCTGTAACTTACCTTTGCAGAATGGGAAGTACCGTGTCCCATGAATACAAATGCAGTACCGTCCTTCTTTGCAGCATCCAGTGAATCGTATCCTGCGGTCTTTACGGCTTCTGCTGTAATATCTTCTGCAACTGCCTTCTTGTCATCGTTGATCACTGTTGCATCATCACCAACTTCGCCAAGCAGCGGTTCCGCAACGACAACTTTTTCAAACTTATCCTTATATGCATCCAGCTCTCCGACAAGTTCATCATACTCTGCCCCATGCATCAGGTGTGTCGGCTGGATCACCAGATTCTTTACCCCATTATCGACCGCTCTCTGTAATGCCTGGTCTACGTTGTCGATCTTCTCGCCATCTCTTGCCTGTACGTGATTGATAATGATCTGTGCGGTAAATGCCCTGCGGACTGCCCAGTCCGGATTTGCTGCCTGAATGGCTTTTTCCACACCACTGATATCTGCGACACGGCTGTCATTAAAAGATGTACCAAAGCTTACGACAAGGATTTCATTATCTCCGATATTATCCTGATTTAACGGATCATCCTTGGAAGCATCACCGGTATCTCTGCCAAAATAATCCGGATCTGCATTTTCACCGGAAACAAGTGCTTTCTGTGCATCTGTCAGCTTGTCCCATGCTTCTTTTGCAGCAGAACACTGCTCATCGGTTTTATCTGTTCTTTCCTGAACATAAATAGCATCAATTAATTCTGCTACCTCATCCGCAGCTGCCTGATCGTCTTTTGCAGACTCTGTGCCCTGCGAATTTTCTACCTGATTGTTGTCTTTGCTGTCTTTGTTTCCGCATCCGGCAAGCATTCCTGCAGCCAGTACACATGTCAGAAACAATGCAAGTGTTTTCTTTCTCATAATTCTCTCCTTTTTGAAATGCAGCATAGACTGCATTTCCTGCATACACCACATCCATCCTGACGGATTTCTCATGCGATGTATTCTTTGGGTTGACGGGTTGCTTCATCTCATAAGATCACGCATCATCCAAAGTGCCAAAAGAAAAGCCTCACCCGGAACATTCCGAAAGGAGCAATCAACCCATGCAAAAAGGAACTGTCTGTGGACGGCTGTCCCACACAGTTTTCTGTAACATGCAGTACGATCAATGACTCGTGATCTGAAAGTAAAAACTTTCTGTACCAGATCATTGGCAGGTTTCCTGGCTCATAGATCATCATAACATGCTTCGCCTTCCCAATGCGGTCATTGCATCAGTGACTGAGTACATATATCGCATCCACCTTAATGGATCTCTCATGCGATGTGCTCCTTGCAGTTACTCCCTAATCACAGTGACGAGTTCGTACAGGATTTGCACCTGTTTCCCTTTTACCCTGTGCATACAGCCCATATATCCCATACAAAACGGCTTTATATGACAGGCACCAACGATCTTCTTTATGAAACTTTCTACATATTAGCATATTGCGCGTTTATTTACAATGCGAAAATTGCATCAGATTTCCGTTGTTTACAGTAATTTTTATTGACATTTCATATACCCCTGCTTTTGTCACATCAAAAAACTCTGCATAAACTGTATAAACACAGTAATGCAGAGATTAAAAATATGTGTGCTATTTACTTTTAACAATTTTTCCGACTTCATCCGGATTCGGCATAGAACGAATCGCACCCTTTTTTGTTGTGACAAGATATGCAGCAGCATTTGAGATTCTGAGCATTTCAATCAATTGTTCTTCTGTCAGATGATCGACATCATGCTCCAAAAGATAATTTAATATACTGCCACAAAAAGTATCTCCTGCCCCTGTTGTATCTACTGTCCCTCCCAGCAGATACGATGGTGCAAATACCTTTTTCCCCTGATAATAGGAATAACTTCCATCTGCACCTGCAGTCAGATTCAACAATCGAATATTCGGATATTGATCCATCAAAATCTGTACACCTTCATCAAAATCTGATGTATCTGTCATAAATTCAATTTCATTATCCGAAATTTTCAAAACATCACATTGACCTAACCCATATGCAATCTGAACTTTTGCCTCATCCAGACTTTTCCAGAGAGGCTGGCGAAGATTCGGATCAAAAGAGATTAACAATCCCTGTTCTTTGGCTAATGTGATTGCCTGAACCGTTGCTTCTCTTACTTTTTCATCCGTCATGGATAATGTACCAAAATGAAAAATTTCAGCCTGCCGAATCAGATCATAAGCAACTTCGGATGCTTTCAGCATCATATCAGCTCCCGGATGACGGTAAAAGGAAAATTCACGGTCTCCGTTTTCAAAGTTTTTCACAAACGCTAATGTTGTATTATAATACGGATCAACAATCAGTCCCTTGTGATCAATTCCGATTTCATCCAGAATATCTGTCAGCATTTTTCCGAACAGGTCCTCTCCGATTTTGCCGATGAAAGCACACGATCTGTCATACTTTTTCAACAAGGCAAGCACATTGCATGGAGCACCTCCGGGATTTGCTTCAAAGACAGGATTTGTCTGCTCACTTATGCCATAATCCGTAAAATCAATCAATAGTTCTCCAAGAGCGATCACATCATACTTCTTCATGCCGCTTCCTCCTGCTTAACCAAGCATATAACGTTCAAATTCCAATGCTGCCTTAGCATCCCGATCCAACGCTTCCTCACTGGTATCCGGGACAATATCACGCCATATTTTAATATTCTGTCCTACCGTTCCTCCCGGCATGACAAAAGGTTCCATAACTACGGTCTTATCATATTGGATATCGCGAAGTGCTTCCCCAATTTCCCGCCAAGGTGTTCTTCCTTTGCCCGGAACCATACGGTTGCACTCACCGGTATGAAAATGTCCAAGCAAACTGCCCGCTGTACGGATTGCGGCGCCGATGCTCTCTTCTTCAATATTCATATGAAAGGTATCCAGCATAACGCTTACATTGGAAGCCTTTGGCTCTAATTCTCTGACACTTTTAACAAAGGAAACCCCTTCCGCTGCTGTATTCAGCACGTGGTTTTCAAAACGGTTCAGACACTCAAGTCCAAGCACTTCAATACCACATTCCGAAGCAATTTTGCCAAGTTTTGCCATGCCTTCAATTCCGCGCTCCCAATCCCCCTTCTTGTCAACCGGTTTCGAATAATCAATCGGCCAGCAGGAATAGAGCGCCCCACCAATGAGAGTTGCCCCGATTTTTTCCATTCTCTGGAACAAATCCGTATAGAACGCCAAAGCGTGCTTACGCACCTGCGGATCACTGCTTGCGATGTTATTTTCCGGTGCCGGACCATATCCCACCGTAAGGCGAATATTCTGCTCCTTTGCATGCTCCTTTAGTGCCTTTAGATCCCCATCACTATATTCCGGAAGCGGACCTGCGGCAATTTCTAAAATGTCATATCCAAGCTTTGCCACCTTATCAATATAATAGTGGTAATCGCCATCCCATTCATGTTCCCAATATGCATAATAAATTCCGTGTTGCATCACGTACCCTCCTTTGCTATTTTGACGCTGCCTTTTTTGCACGTTTCTTTGAAATCGTAATATTAAATACCAGAACCGCAAGTAATGCTACTCCCCAGATCATGTCCCGGTAGTAATTGCTGATTGCCGGGAACTGGTTCAAATAAGAGGACAATGTCTGCAGAATAATGACAGCAAAAGCGATACCAGGGATGTTACCAAATCCTCCATCAGGATTGATTCCACCTAAGACAGCAACCAGAATCGTCTGCATGGTATAACTTGTTCCGAAATCAGCCTTTGCGGAATTTAATCTGGACAAACTTACAAGTCCTGCAATCGCAGACAGGATTCCGGAAATCATATAGCAGCATAATGTTGTCTTCTTTACATTGATTCCGGCAAATTTTGAAGATTTTGCATTTGTTCCTACCAGATACACTTTATTTCCAAAACTTGTTTTACTCATGATCAGAGTCAAAATAATGGTACAAAGCAAAAACAGAATAAAAGGGAATGGGATCCCGAAAATGGTCATCGCTGAAAGAATGTTAAACTGACCGTTTGCGGAAACAGTACTTCCTTTTGACAGTACGATTGATATTCCCATATACAGTTCATAGCTTCCAAGTGTTGCCAGCATCGGTGGAATGTTAAGGAAGCTGACCAAAAATCCATTAAAAATACCGCATAAAGCACCTACAATAAGTGCAACAACACATGCAAGAACAATTCCCGCTACGCCGCTTGTATTGCTCTGAATGATCAGTCCCGCGCTAATACCACAAAGATTTGCGATATAGACGGTTGACAGATCGATTCCACCACTCAGCATACAGACACCCATTCCAAGCGACATAAGACCATATTCTGTGAGCTGCTTGCCGATTGACTGAACATTACCGACATTTAAAAACTGTGAGGACTTTGTAATTCCTGTAATAAAAAGCAGTGCCACTAGAATAATAATTAATCTTCTTGAATTTTCATCGAAAGGTAAAGTCATACCCTTTTTCATTTTCTTTGCTTCATTCATGTCTACGCTGCCCCCTTCTTTTTTGCTGATGTCCTGGATGCCCGCATCGCCTGCATCGCGGATACCGCTGTACCGATAATAATGATTGCTCCAATAAATACTTTTTCCCAATATACAGAGATTCCAAGCAGAATCAGACTATTGGAAACCATCGTAAGAAGCAGGGTTCCGAGAAGGCATCCTCTAAGTGTTCCAATACCACCAATCATACGTGTTCCGCCAAGAACAACTGCTGCGATAACCAGCATTTCCTCTCCGGCATATTCATTCGGCAGATAAAAATAAGACATCATTGCATAACAGAGACCTGCAATCGCTGCAATACCGCCATTTACAACAAACACCAGAAATCTCACTTTTCCAACATTGATTCCGGCTCTTTCCGCACTTACTTCGTCTCCTCCAACCGCATACACACTTCGTCCTGCCATCGTATAATTCAGGATAAAATATGCAATCAGATAAAGAACGATCATAATAACAAACGTAAACGGAAGTGAAGAACTAAGACCGGACTTTGCATTGGTTACCGTAACCAGATTAATCTTACTTAATGCATAAAGTTTCTCCGGGAGTTCCGTTCTTCCCGCTTCAAACGTACCAAATAAAATACCGCTGCAGATCGACGACGTACCAAGTGTAACGATCAGACTGTTAAACTTGTATTTCACTATAAAAAAACCATTTATGCAGCCAATCAGGCAGCCAACGACAATGGCAATCGCAAAAATCGGAATGACACCTAGCGAAAAACGATTTCCCAGTGTTACCGCAATATACGCAGACAACGCTGCAATTAACGGAAACGATACATCCGCACCGGTACTTACAAAACTAAGTAACGCACATATTGCATAAATTCCCGGTATGATCATGGAGCGAACCAGATCCATTAAATTATTGCTTGTAAAAAACAGCCCGGAACGTACTTGGATGATGAGTGCGAATGCAACAATTATACAAAACACATAAAACTCTGTTTGTTTCAATAAGCCTTTCATCTTAAGTTTCATCTTTCCACTCCTCTCCTATATTGTAGACTTATACAGATTATCATCTGTAAGATCTTCACCTGTAAACTCTCCGGTCATACTTCCTGCTTTCATGATCAGAGCGCGATCACATAACGCTGTAATCTCTGCCACATCATCTGATACAACCAGTACCGCCATGCCCTGTTTTGCCAGTTCCCGCAGCAATTTATGGATATCATACTTTGCGCCAATATCCACACCAACCGTCGGACCGTTCAAAATCAGAATCTTAGGATGTGTTGCCAGCCATCTTGCAAGAACCACTTTCTGCTGATTTCCTCCGGAAAGCGTCTGAACCGGAAGCGTATGATCCTTCGTCGCAACTCCGATTTCTTTCACCCAATGTTCAGACAGTTCTTTTTGCGCAGATTCCTTCACGCTTCCCAACACGCCGGACAGTTCTTTCAGACTTGTTACTGCAATATTTTTATAAATAGGCTGTGGCAGGAATAACCCTTCCGTCAATCGATCCTCCGGAACCAGCGCGATGCCATGTTTCTGCGCCTCTGCCACATTTTTCAGTTGCACTTCCTTGCCCGAAATACAAATACTGCCTCCCGTTGGTTTCAACATTCCAAACAATGCAAGGCTCAGTTCCGTACGTCCGGATCCCAGCTGTCCTGCAACTCCTAAAATTTCTCCTGCATGCAGATCAAAGCTTACATGTTCAAATCCCTTTGCGGATAAGTCTTTCACTTCCAGCACTTTTTCAGCTTTCGAAAAATCTTTTACCTCTTTTACTTCAGAAGTATCGATATTTCTTCCGGTCATATAATAGGTAAATTTTTCTTCTGTCATCTCACTCGCCGGGCAATGGTATACATTCTGTCCGCTTCTGAGAATGGTAATGCTGTCAGAGATTTCAAATACCTCATCCAATTTATGAGAAACAAATAAAATTGTAATGCCTTCTTTTTTTAATTCTTCAATGATTCCGAACAGACGCGTTACCTCTCTTTTGGTCAGTGCGGTTGTCGGCTCATCCATGATTATGAGCTTTGCATTATGAAGCAGTGCTCTTGAAATTGCAATCAACTGTTTATCTGCAACGGGAAGTGTCTCCACTCTTGCGCCAAGATCTACATCGAAATTAATTTTTTTGACAGCCTCTTCGGCTATCTTTCGGAATTCTTTCTTATTAACAAATTTCTTCTTTTCAGCTAATACCTGATTAAATGCCAAATTCTCCATTACTGTGAGATTCGGGAAAATCGAAAAATCCTGATAGATTACCTGAATGCCTGCTGCAATCGCATCTGCTGTAGACATATTTGTATATTCTTTTCCATCGATTTCAATGGTTCCTTCATCCGGTTTATAAAACCCGGAAATCACTTTTATAATTGTTGATTTTCCACATCCGTTCTCACCGGCAAGACAATGTGTCTCTCCCTTTTTAATGGTCAGATCAACACCTTTTAATGCATGTACACCGCCAAATGATTTCTTGATATTCTTCACACACAAAATATTTTCTGACATTGGTTTTCACTCTCTTTCAAACATTATTCATTTACAGGAAATCCGGATGCTTCCGGTTTCATCGGAGCCACTGCGAAAACTCATTTTAACTGCTTCACATATCCGGATTTCCGTCAAAATTTATAAGGAGTTTTAAATCGACTCTAAAATTTAGAAGTCATAGTCGTCAATATTGTCCGTATTTAAAATTAACGGAGCATTTCCTAATACACAACGATTTGCACCTTCCTGAATGGTTACGCTTTCATATCCGTCCTGACCAAGATCAATGCCTTCTTTCACTTCTTCACCTGCTAATATCTTATAAGCCAGATCACACATCGCATAACCTGCTGACGCCGGATCCCACAGACATACTGCATCAATG
>OGHY01000970.1_pt1 | contig 14231 bp, 16 predicted proteins | sample 1571541 | NCBI WGS metagenome assembly OGHY01 (sample SAMEA2581943, study PRJEB24529) | metagenome | biome: Human gut stool | place: China | collected 2011
ATGGTTTCTGACCGCAAAGAAACGAATTCTATCTGGAAATTCCTATGAATGAGCGCTTTTTATTATTTTAAATGGATTTTGAAGACTAAGCCACCGGAAAAGTATTTGCAACGGTTCAGTTCTACTATGGCGTTGATGTAGTCTTTCCAGAAGCTGTACTCCATACCAAGATTTACCTGATACTTCGCCCCGTCAGGGTCAAAAGTCAAATCCTCCTTCACATCCGTATAACCGGGAACCATTTCTGCCATTAAATTAACACCATTAATGGCTTTATGCACCCAAGAATCACTGTCCTTCAAATGAAACCGGAAGTTCGCACCCATAGCCGGATTATTCAACTTGTTATCAAAACGGTTGCTGTATATCCATGACAGGTGTGCACCTAATGTACCCACATTCTCAAAATAAAAATGTTTGGTTATGGCCAGATAATAGCGGTTAAGAAAACCATTACCATAATTTAATTCTGAAGGTTTGGACAGCGATCCTCCATTCCATGAATCACCTATCACATCATTCGCCCCGAGAACTATCTGGGGGGTCCATTCTTTCCACCAGCCTTCTTTCCACACTCTAAGCCGAAAATGAAAGGAACGGTCCTGATTAATAAATTTACCATACGTAGAAGGAACCCAATAGCCCGAACGATTACCATAGTCCGTGGGTACTGCCTTATGCCCCATACATAAGTACCCGGCTTCCAACCAAGGGAAAATAGTTATGTTTATGTAGTAATTCCATGTATCATACCACCAACGGGGAACGGTAGCGTGATGGTTCAGCCAGTTACCACCTGCCATAAAGGTTTTGTCACGCTGCATGTCGGCAGTGGGCATATTCATCAGACCTGTGGTGCCGTAGTTGATTTGCGCATCTGCTTGCAGCAAATAAAAAATAGCAATACAAACAGCTAATAATATTCTCTTAATCATGCAAGTTTCATTTACAACTTTACAGACTGATAAATAGCTTCCAACTCTTGAATTCGATTTGTTATTAAAAACTCCCGTTCAAAAAGAATACGTGAATTATTACCATACAAATCTCTTTTTACTTTATCTTCCACCAGTTCGCATATAGCTTTTACAAAGGCTCCCTTTTCCAAAGGAATCAGCCTTCCATTATATCCATCTTGCACACAGTCCTTATTCCCTGCCACATCAGACGCAACAATGGCTTTGCCCAAAGACATAGCTTCAATTACCGCCAAAGGCAGTCCCTCATATCGAGCCACCGTCAAATAAAACAGGGAATTATTGACATACTCCAATGTTTCCCTATGATTAAGCCAAGGAAAAAGACTTATCACTTCCTCCAAAGCATATTCAGCAATCTTAGTTTTCATTCTATCAAGTTCCGGTGAATAATAGCCTACCCCTAACAAAACAAACTTCACCTCAGGATGCAAAATATGTACATCTTTTACTACTTCCACTAAAAAAAGAGGATTCTTTTGATAGGAAGGTCTTCCTATATAACAAATATATTTATCAGGCTTCATCATTTCCCAATTCATTTACAGCATCCGGTACTGCATTGTTCCATACCAAGGCTTTGTCTTCATGATAATGAACCAAATTGATACCCATTGCCCGTTCTGACTCCGAACAAGCCAAAAGCCAAGCATTCAATTTTGTAGAACGTTCTACAAACAAATAGATTTTTCTTTTTAATCTTGATTGGGTACTTAAAAACGAGAAAGCATGAGGAGTATAAAAAGTTTTAGTTCGAGTTAGGAATCCGGCAACCCTTCCCACAACCCCACCTTTGGCACTATGACAATGAAGCAAATCCGGCTGTTCTTTTCTTATTATTCTCACAGCTTGTATTATAGCTTTAAAATCATTCCATAGATTCAAGTTCCGATAAAGGCTTATTCCATACTCTTTCACTCTTTCTCCATTCTTTTCTATTGGCTTATTGTTGTCTTTGTCACCATGAACAAGAATATACTCATAGTCGCCTTCAGCGTATATTATCGAATTTCGGATATAGATATCCAATCCGCCAATTACTTGGCCTAGATGAAGAATCTTCATTGATCTTTTAAGGGATAAGAGATTTAAACTCAAGATTAAGAAATAGCATTTTAATAAAATCCAATAGAACTAATCCTATTTAGAAACAGAAATAAATATTGACATATATTTTTTAGCAATCTCATCATTAGAAAACTTATAAATCAACTTTTCAAACCCATTTTTCCCTATTATACGTCTTAATTCATCATTGTCTAACAATTTTTCCAAAGCTTGCCGTAAGGCCATTGCATCTAGAGCAGGTACAATAATGCCGTCTATACCATCTTCTATGTATTCAGGAAAACACCCCACATTTGTAGCGACTATCGGCTTTTCATAATAAAATATACTCTGCACAGTTTGAGTCCCCGTAGCATCCCTGTATGGCATCACTAAAACCTTACTCCGTTGAATTAATTCAGCCAATTCCTCATCTGGTACATATTTATTTATATGTTCAAAATTAGAGGGCAAATTTCCTATGCCAAAAACTTGGCTAACATCCCCCTTTCCGGCTACTACAAATCTTACATTCTGCATTTGCCTACCCGCCTCTATCAACACATCAAGTCCTTTATAATATTCAATCCTCCCAAAAAAGAGAACATCTATATCTTGTTCTAGTTCTCTCTTAGGATATACCAGATTCTCCAACAGTCCCAAATAATTAACAGCTATTTTTTCTTTGTTTATCATTAGTCCAAGACTCAATATATCATCCTTTATAGAAAGACAAGAAACAATTATTTTTGCACTTTTAGTATATGAATATTTCAAATTGGCTTTTAAAAAAAAGCCATCCAGCCTTCCTACACCAGAATGTAATCTATGGTCATGGACAAATGAAATTATTTGTTTATGATTTACTATATGATAAATGAATAGGTTTACTGGATGAGGACTATATATAAAACACACATCAAAGGCTGTTTTCTTTATATACCTATATATTTTACAATAAGATACAGGATTTATAAAGTCAACCATCATCTTTCTATCAAATCTTACATTACAAATTCTATCTGTTCCGACATCCTCCGGTTTCACACTTTTGTTCGTCAAGACAGAAACCTCACACAATTTTGACAAGTCTCGCGCTATCATCTTAAAATTATCTCCCATCGCCCCATTGACAGAGAAAGAAATCATTAAAACCTTCATACTTTTACCCCTCTGATTCCACTATTCATTGCAAACATCACATCGCTTTCACTATCCCCAATCATCAAACATCGTTCCCTTTCTATATCAGGGAAATCATGCAATATATCCAGAAACATTCCACAACCCGGCTTCCTTCGTATATCTTTTTCTGATAGTGCTGTACAATAATAGATACCATCGATTCTTGCCCCATGATTTTCTATTTCTGCAATCATTTTCTGATGTATTTCCAACAAATCATTTTCACTCATCACACCTTTTCCTACTCCCCTTTGATTTGTCACAACAAAAATATGCTTAACGATCGGAGTCCATTTTTTCAATGCTTCAAAAACCCCTGGAAGGAATTCAAATTCCTCCCAACATTTCACATAATCATTAGGGCGAAGACGATTTATCACCCCATCACGGTCAAGTAATAAAGTATCATACCCTGTAATATCTATGTCCAATAAATTCATCTGTCATCTTCTTTAAAATATAAAGGAAACTCTTTATTTGCCTTCTGATAATCTTCCGGGATTCCAATATCGATGAAATAGCCTTCTTGCACGACTCCCTGCAATTGTCCCTTTTTACATTCTGGTTCCAGTACTGATATTTCAAATGAAAACTTCTTTGGAAGCTCTTTAAAAAGGGATGCTTGGCGATTTATTATATACACCCCACCATTTATCAGACCTTTTTCGCAATACTGTTTCTCATTAAATTGGGTTATAGTTCTGTCTTCAGTATTGAAGTTCACTGTTCCATAACGGTCAAACTGAGTCATCGGCTTCAAAGCCAACGTAATGGATTTCTTCCCTTTCTTATGGCAGCTGAGCAAATTATCGAAATCCACATCAAAAAATGTATCACCGTTCAATACTACTACATCATCATTCTTCACTTTCTCCAAAGCCAGTTTAATTCCTCCTCCTGTACCTAACGGCTCCTCTTCTATAGCATAATCAAAACTAAAAGAAAAATCATCTTTCACCTTGTCAATCCACTGAAATATCACTCCCCGAAGATAACCAACTGAAAGAATAACCTTACTCACATTATATTTAGTGAGATACTTTAATATATACCAAAAAAGGTTTTCCTGCTATTGGTGCCATACATTTAGGAACCTCACTAACCACCCTCCGCAACCTTGTGCCGAGTCCACCTGCCAATATTATTACCTCCATAATACTTTTTTCAAAATACAGCAAGCAAATATTTCCTCTAAATCAACTAAAATTCATTTTACATCCCCAAAAAATTTTTCCTCTAACATCAAGCATAAACAGTGATAAACAGGCAAATGCAATTCTTGAATCCTATATGTTTCTGTTTCGGGAACCCGAATACACACATCGGATAAAGCAGAAAGCTTACTATGCTTGGAGCCTGTTAATCCTATCACTTTCATACCTTTAGCTTTGGCTGTAACAGCTGCGAAAAGAATATTTTCACTGTTACCTGAAGTGGAAATGCCCAAAAATACATCATCTTCACATCCATACCCATTTACCTGTTGGGCAAAACACAACAAAGGCTCACAATCATTCATATAAGCAGTAGAAAGAGCTACATGACCATCTAACGCAATAGCAGGCAAAGCTCCTTGCAAATGACGCCCCAATATTCGACCTCTATCCACATCAATTGACATCAACCTATCCACTTCTTTATCCTGTAATTGACGGTCATTCTTAAAACCTTTCATCAGTTCTCCTACAATATGTTCGGCATCAGCAGCACTACCACCATTGCCACAAACTAACATCTTACCTTGCGATACATAACATCCAGTCAGCACCTCAAATGCTGCTATAATATCAGTTCTGCAACACGCAAGCATCGGATAACGTAAAAGCAACAAATCTAAATATCTCATTTTTTTATTTTGTTTACACTTTATCTGTTGAGTATATTTTCCATCCATGTGCCCCACCGTCACTAAACTGAAATGGCATTACAAAACCATCCAGCCTCTGCAAAGATTCCACCACTTCACACTTTCTTACCGGCTCTACTACAAACATGATAAATCCACCTCCTCCAGCTCCTGATACTTTACCTGCCTTTGCTCCTGCCGCAAATGCTACATCAAACGCTTTTTGAATCGTCGGATTAGTAATACCATTTGCCATTTTTTTCTTGTCTTCCCAAGCCTGCCCTATTATATGGGCAAACTCCGCCATATCCCCTTTCAGTAAAGCTAATTTCATATCTACAGCACTTTGTTTGATACGATGCATCGCTTCTATGGCCGTCTGATTCCCACTAGACGTATTTTTTTTCTGTTCATCGATAATGGCAGCACTACTACGCGATGCCCCTGTGAAATACAGAACCATAGAAGCTTCCAGTTCATCCACAATCCAACGTTTCATTTTCAACGGATTGACTATAACTATGTCATTCGGCAAAAATTCCATATAATTAAATCCACCGAAAGCAGCTGCATACTGATCCTGCTTACCACCACTCAACCCCAAATCCTTACGTTCTATTTCATAGGCAAGACGAGACGTTTCATAATCGCCTAACGGAAGGCTCAACCATTCAATGAAAGCCTTCAGAATACATACGACCATTGTAGATGATGTTCCCAATCCAGACCCTGCCGGAGCATCATTGTAAGTTGTTATTTTAAAACTTTTCGCTTCTAAATCATAGTCATGAATTATTCTGTTATACACTCCTTTAATCAGACTGGCATCACCATCTATCATCAATAATTTAGCAGAAGAATAGCTTTTATGACAATGCGAATCAAAAGCATCAATTACAATCTGACCATTGTCTGTTTCCTCAATAGTACAATATGCATACAGGTTAATTGTTGCATTAAGTATTAGTCCACCGTAAATATTACTATATGGAGAAACATCGCTTCCACCTCCTGCTAAACCCAGACGAAGAGGAGCTTTACTTCTTACTATCATTTCTTTAATCTATTTTTGAAATTAAATAATCATAAATCCTTTTACCTACTACATCTACTGAATAAACAGCTTTATAATTTTCTGCAATTTTTTCCAAATGAGTTCTATCAGGATACTTATCCAATACTTCCATCATCTTTTCCGCCAATTCTTTATCATTCATTGGATGTTCGTAATAATAAAGCAGCCCCATAGTAACCTCTTGTAAAGAATCGGAGGTGGAGCATATTACAGGACACCCCATCGCAGCGGCCTCCAATGGTGGAAAACCAAATCCCTCCCTCAAAGACGGGAACACAAATAGACTGGCAAATTTGTATAAACTATTTAAATCTTTCTCTGTTATACCTTGGTATAATATGATACGTTCTTGAATCTGTTCAGATATTATTATAGGGAGGATTTCTTTTTCCCAATACGTATTTTTAGTTCCAACAATCACTAACTTTTGCTTTACGCTACCCTTAATGCTCGCATAAGCTTTTATCAGTGTAACAATATTTTTCATTTTACATATACGGCCTACGTACAATATATAATCATCTTCTATCAATCGAGGAGAATATCCATCAACGAAAGATATACTATTTCCCAACGAAACTAATTCTCCAGTATACCAAGGATAAAACATCCGTATCTGTTCTTTAGAAAAATTAGATATGGTCACAATACTTTCACTATACTTCATTAACATATCGTCTCGTTTCTTCATAATCATCAACCTTAATCCTCTACCATCTAACTGCATTTGCAAATCGTGAATAGTAGTAATCTTCTTTGATTTTGATTGCCATCTATTCACATAATCACCATGAGGGCAAAAGATTAAATCGAATTTTTGAGTTTCAAAAACGTTCTTTACCTCCCTAGCTATATATAATGATTGAAATTTGGGGATATTCAGAAGTTTTTTATTACAAACTATAATATGCCGAAATTCTTGTGGGAACATCTCTTTTACATTTTCCGCTACTCCCCCATTTAGTAATAATATGAAATGTTTTTCTAAATGATGCTTCACTATATATTCCAAAAAACGATAAGCATACTTGGCAATACCTGTATATAAATTACCCTTTCTTATCCATGACAGGTCTATTAAAATATTCATTTCCATTCAATATTTTTTTTGATTTTTTTCTTCAAAAAACGTAAAAACGACAACGACTTAACAAAAAAAGAATTATTTATTATAGGTAAAAGCATTTTTAGAAGCGGAGTATCATATAAATAAAGTAATTGATAATCTTTGAATATTCGAGCAGGTACTACAGATTTCAAAATGCGACAACGTTCTTCATCCGCTTTTTCCATATTACTACTTATGCCATTTGTATCATAAAAACAAACGATTTCATTTATGCGTGTATAACTAGTGCCATTTCTAAAAACAGAAACCATTATAAAAAATAATAAATCTGCCGATATCTTTAAATCCTCATCATAAGGATATTCTTCCATCAATTGACGCTTGATAAATGTTGCTTGATGACAAAATCCTTTTTTAAAGAAATAGAAAAGACTTATATTTTTTTCTTCTGGTGGATACCAAAATCCTTGAGGGATCTGTGCGATACCAGATATAAGATCCTCGTTTCGATTACTTGTAAATATATTCTCTAGAACCTTTTCATTTATAAAAAAATCCCCTGCATTCATAAAATTACAATACAGACCAGTGGCATGCTTTACACCTTTATTCATAGCGTTATATATTCCACTATCTGGTTCACTAATCCAGTATGCTATATAATTCTCATATTTTTTTACGATATCCAATGTTCCATCAGTACTTCCTCCATCTATTATAATATATTCGACATCATTATAAGTTTGGGATATCACAGAAAGGATGGTCTTTTCTATTACACCTACAGCATTAAAGCATACAGTAATTATTGAAATTTTCATCTCCTTATTTTGTTAATATTATTCATTTTTATTAGTATTCAGATTTTAAAAATACATTCCATATCTTCGTCTGTCAAATGGCGAATACTACGAGTCTGACAAATGGCGACAGAAGTCCAAAGCATGAAAGACGGCAGATTCATTCCTGTATGCCCTCCTGGATATAAAAATAAAATATTAATAAAAATATAATAAGCTATAAGTCGAATATATTTATTCTTTGTCTGAAAAAAGCCCTTATATACCGAATTAATTAGGATAATCAGATAGGGAATCAATAATAAAATTCCTCCCTTCAATATCAGATGTAAATATCCTGTTTCAATAAGAGATCTATTTGCTACGTCATCTGCTGCTGCACTAGGACTTTTATAGGTCCCAGACATTCCTCTTCCTAACAACCAATCATTCCAATCCATATCTTTATAAAAATCCCGCTCTGTATCGGATCTTGTATCAGCATCATATCGCTCATATAATACTTCAAAATTTTCTTGGACGAAATATTCCAAATCACATTGGGCAACCAAATATATGATTATTGGCCCTAAGATTGATAAACTCAATTTCCAATGCATTCTAATCATATTATAGAAAAAAGGCAAAGCAACTAATAAAGTACAAACAAAACAGCTCCGCCTTCCCCACAACAGCAAGGCTATAGTAGCTATAATTAGAACTATAACCGCTGCTAATTTATATGCTTTATTTTTAGTCATTGGCAAAAAGAATAGGACAGGAAGTAATATCTGTGATGGTATTTGAGATCTCTGACCGATTATCATCAAGTCATAGGATCTCATTGCCATTAACTCTTGCACTGAAAACAATTCGTAAAAGTTTGTTATTATATAGAAAATACAAAATGGCAATAAGAACTTAGATATTTTGGACACGTAAACTAAATTAACTAGAGGAGTGGGTAATAATACAACCAATGGAATCAGAAACATATACAGCATGAACGGATTAAATAAATAGCTCCATAAATTCCAATTGGGCAAAGGATCGCAAATTCCCCTAATAACAGTAAAAGTACAAATAACTAAAAAAAAGATATAGGTTATCCGCATCATCCCATCAAAAGGTATGATATATTTCTTTCGCCAAAATAATAGGAAAGCAATAAATATACTAATAAGTTGAATGAATGCCCCTATCTTACTTTTATCATTTATAAATGAATAAATCCCTCCTATCTCAAAAAGAGAGATAGCTGAAATAAAAAATAGAGAAGATAAAAAATGAAAAACAAATTTCCTCTTATTACCTAAAACAATATTCTGTTCCATTTATTTATTAGTTGGAATATTAATTTTCAGCATCTTAGAACATTATTGAGAACAAGGCTAATCGTAATTTCATTTTCAAAGTATTTATTGTATGTTGCCCAACTCTCGATGAAGTGTAAGTACTTTGCCATAAGAGCAATGATTTACAATAAAATTTCTAGCATTCAAAGTCAATTGATGATAACGGGAAGCATCCTCAAATATCCATTCGATACCTTTTGTCAAGTCCGAACTTTTTTTATATTTTGCCAAATAACCAGTAATTTCATGTTTAATTAAATCTGGAATACCACCAATATCAAATCCGACACAGGGCACTCCACAAGACATGGCTTCTACTATGACATTCGGATAATTATCCGCCAATGAAGAAGATACAAACACATCGGAAGCATTATATACCAATATCATCGAATAATCATCACTCAGATAACTAGTAAAATGAACATCTATATCCAAGCCCTCAAAGGGTTTCTCATCTACATATCCAAAAACTAGACATTCATATTTGTCCTTGTCCAATTTTCGAATACACTCCTTCAAGTATTCCCATCCTTTATAGGGACTATTCACATTCACAGCACCAAACAGAATTGTTTTTTTATTAGAATTTAATCCAAAAAGTTCTTTGGCGTTTTTTTTATCCAGAGGCTTATATTTATCTGTATCTAGCACATTGGGACATACAAAAACCTCATGCCCACGAAATAAAGTACTATTCCTAGCACAGCTTGCCAACCATTCACTAGGTGTAACGACTTTTAAATTAGAATATTTCGTCCAATGTTTCAATTTCTGCCTAAATTGCTTTTGTGCGATATCTCCCCACTTACAATGTTGCAACGTTTCACAATCAACACATTCTGTTTCGTACTTTGTACATTGAAAAGCATAATGACACCCTCCTGTCAAAGGATACATGTCATGCATATACCAAAAAATTGGTTTCCCTGTTTTTAATAATCTCTCTATTCCATGTATACTCAACGTAGAAGCATTTATCCAATGTAAATATATAGCATCTGCCTGTTGCACCAAAGGATGCTTATCAACCCTATGTCCAAACAGAGCATAACAAAAATCAGCACGTGGTTTAAATCTTCTAATTACAAAAGAATGGAGAAAATTATATAAGTTATCCAAAACTTGGAGTTGTACTCGGTTTTTACGCAATACATAAATTGTATTATCCCGCGTCATTTTCAATACAACAAGCATATTGGAATTAAGCCCTATTCTATTCATTGCTTCATTATGCCGATAGGCGGCTATACCAGCCCCTCCTGACTTATCTGAATAATTTATATGAAGAATTTTCATAAAAGTGCATTATCTTTTAAGACTGTTTTCTAATTTTTGTAGTAATAATAGCAAATGACGAAATCTATTAGGAAAAATAATTCCTTTTCGAAAGTATTTAACATAAGATACCATATACATAGCTTGGTTACTAAATTTTTTATAGAAATCCAAATTATAAGAAAAAATCATTTTGTCAATCTTATTCAATATTTCTATATTACAAAGTTCTTTTCTCTTACTTAAAAGTTCTACCCTATAGATTAATTCAATCTGTACTTGCAATACATTCTCGACATATTTTCTCCTACAAACAGAAATATCATTCTTGTAATCCGTTAACCGAATTAACATCTGCATTACAATATTCTCTATCATTCCTATATTGCGACAAAGAGTACCCCAGTCCATTGTTTGTCCCTCTCTTCCCAATGTATATCGATAAAGAGATAAATTAAAAAAAACGGCAGAATCGGCTTTCAACATGGGATAAAAAATCCATTCTTGATCTGTATAAGAAATACCTTCTGTCTGGATATAATCCATATTTTTAAGAAGGGAACGTTTATAAATAACATTATGCATGCTAAAATATTCGACAACATCGCTATCAATATTTACCACTTGGCCATCTGCATAATTTAAAAAGAAACTTTCTGTTTTTTCATTCCTTACAATAACATAATTAGTTAATATAACATCTGTATCAATATTCATTAATCGCTGAATAACATCCTGTAAAGCTCTAGCATTAAAGCAGTCATCTGCATCCAAAACTTTTATATATTTCCCGGTAGCCTCCTTTAATCCTCTATTTATACAACTTCCATAATTCCCATTTACTTTATCAATTACATAAAATGTATTAGGATATTTATCTTGATATTCGCGTGCTATTTTTGATGAACGATCTTTACTTCCATCATTAATAACAAAAACTTCCAGTTCATCCATTCCCTTATCAATAATTAATGAATCCAAACAATGACGAAGGTATGGTTCCATATTATATGTAGGGATTATTATAGATAATAATTTCGTTTGCATCATGTATATAATATTATTTACGTTTTCAAAGTATAGAACGTTTTTCAATTTATAGTTCTAATTTATAATGCCCAAATTCCAAAAGTCTATTTACTATGATCATTATCAATTTGTCATCGAACCTCATTTTATTAGCTAACGAAACATCTTTCTTTCCCCAAAGAATAGCAAATTTGATTTTAGAAATATTATAATTTGCCTTTACAATCCTATTTAGAACAAAATTGGGAAGACCGATATGTTTTTTCATACAGTTTCTAAAATGCCGATCCACCTCTGCAAACTTATCGTAAACTGTTAATGACTCATTTTCAGCCACACGATAGTTGAATGTAGGAATACAATTATAGACACTACCATAACGAAATGTATAGTGAGCCTGCATGGCATAATCTGACGCCGGATAAAATTCAGGATCATATCCACCTATTTCCAATAAGCATTTTTTAGAGAACAAACATCCCACGCCAAATCCTGCAGAACCAATAAATTGATTAAATAAAGTATAAGGATAACAGTCACATGAAACTAAGATTCCCCATTTACGTTTAGAAAAATATTCGCTTGAGGAAAATATAGTTTCCCTATCATCCATTTTGTTAAATGCTGAAAATATAGCCTTATCACCTGTTTTTTTTGAAGCTCCATTAATCTAGATAATGCACTCGGTAATAGCATATCATCATCATGGCAATAAGTCACAAAAGGTGCTCTTGCCAATTCAATACCTCTATTCCAATTACCTAACATTCCTATATTTTTTTCATTCTTGTAATACAAGACCTTAGGACTTTTAAATTCTTCTACAATCAATTGGTTACTAGTCGGTCCATCAGTCTGATCATTATTATCAATCACTATAATTTCATAATCACCAGTATAGTCTTGATTAATTGCTGAGCTCAATGATTTCCGAAAATAATCAGGATGATTAAACACCGGCATAATAATAGATACTTTAGGACTCTTACAATATTTAAAGCCCCATAACAGATTGCTCTTAATCCCTTTATAGAGGGAAAAATTATCTTTTATTTCTAATATATCTCTCATCGGTTTATTATTTTGAAAATCATTTCTTTCATAAACTCATCTCTCATTAGAAGTAAAGCACCCACATAAACCAAGGCACCTACCATACTCCAAGCTACAACACAAACAATATGATCACCATAAAAAAAGCCCTTATAGACCACTAGAGCCATTACTAGAGTTGAAACAATGGATTTGATAGGAATAAAGTCATGAAATTTTAATTTCATATACCTCATTGCAAAAATATAATGTACCAAAGTAATCACCATTTCAGCACATACCACCGAAATAGCTACACCGATATAAGAATATCTGGGGATTAAAAAGAAATTCAACACTAGATTTACTAATGCTCCAGTAACGACTGCATAATTACCATACTTTTCTTTTCTTATAGGATAAAGTATCTGTAAGCCTAAAAATGACGACCAGGGAATGATGATAAGCAAAAATGACAATATTTGCAGAACTATAACAGAAGGTAGAAATTCTTTACCGCTAAATACCAATATAATCGGTTTTGCCAAAATTACTAAACCTGCTATCATAGGTAACGCTATATAATTTAACAAGTTAATAGTTTTCTTTTGCAATAAAACAGCTTCCTCTTCCTTACCGCTACCTACTAAATAAGACATTCTCGGAATAATTGTAGAAGTCACCGCTGTAATAATAGTCATTACCAGACTCACAACTTTATTGCCTGTTGTAAAAAATCCTACAGCTTCCATTGTTCCCAAAGCACCTACCATAATACTATTTAAATTAGTATAAAGACTGACAGCTATAGTACCTAGAAATAAAGTCGAAGCTCCCCTAGTATGTTTCCAACAATCAACTAAAGAAAAGCGAAGTTTTACATATTTATTAATCCGAATCAGATTTAATATATTATTACCACAAGTTCCTACAATTGAAAGTATAGCATAAGCCAGTAAATCAGACTTGTCATGAACAAAAATAAAAAGCCCAACTATTGAAACAACTTTTATTATCAGACTTCGAACTGTAATATACCTAAAATCTTCTATACCTTGGTAAAACCAGTCAAAACTGATACAGCTCATCAAAACCGATAATCCTATAATAAAATAAAGCAATAAATATTCTCCACTAATCAATAATGCCACCACAAAATATGCTAGATAAACAATAAAGGTTGCTATTACATTAGCAGTAAATATTGAATTTACAATATTGCCAAATTCTTCAGGTTTATCCTTTACATTTGCTATTTCACGTACCCCATATATAGGAAATCCCAATGAGGCAAATAATGTAAAATAGGCTGCAATGGCTGTGACATAATTAAATAGTCCAATAGTGTCTGGACCTAACACACGAGATACATAAGGAAAAGTAACCAAAGGGAAAACTAAGTTACTTCCTACCCGTACAGAATTCCAAAAAATATTTTTTTTTAATGAAGTCATAAAGCAAATACAACTATGCCTTCAAATTTAATCCACTCATCAAACTCTGATCACTCCACAGATATCCCCATTTTCCAAATCTCCCAATCGTTTCAATACCAAGGG
>OGHY01000997.1_pt1 | contig 13952 bp, 8 predicted proteins | sample 1571541 | NCBI WGS metagenome assembly OGHY01 (sample SAMEA2581943, study PRJEB24529) | metagenome | biome: Human gut stool | place: China | collected 2011
CATACACCAGAATAAAAGGAATCAGAAAAATGTAACCCCATTTGTTATATCTGACCGCTTTTCCCCCACTTTTCTTCATAATGCCTGTGCCTCCTTTATCCCGGTATATTCACAAATCGTGAAGCATCAATTTCAAATATCAGGATTGCGGAAAATCAACCTCCTCTATGGTTGTTCATTTTTCGCAATCCTATCTTCTTAATTGCCACTCGGGCAATCACATAATGTTTCCTTAATATGTAAGTTCCGGATATTTCTCTGTAATACCTTTGTAGAATAAATCAAGCGCTTCCTCTAAGGTTGCATTATCTTCAAAGTAGTTTTTCATTGCTTTCTGGAACTCTTCATTGCATCCCGCATCATATGGAGAAAGGTTGCTTAAGTCGAGGCTGTATACACCCGCACAGTACATCTCAAGTGGATTCTGTCCACCTAAAATTTTGCTGGAGTAGCTTGTATCCTCTGCCATCTCTTCCATTACAATCTGGTTATTTACAAAATCATCATCATCTACAACGATCTCTTTCATGACATCTGCATCGGTTGTCATCGTAAGCATAATATCTTTGATGGTTGCTGCGTTATCCGTACCTGCTGCAGCAGCGATCCATGTACCACCCCAGAAGAAGCCCTGTGGTCCTTCAGCAGCACCCCAGCCTCCTTCGTATCCGATAGAACCTTCTGTATCAGCAGCCATAGAGAAGTTTACTAACCATGCTGGTCCAAAGTAGCAGAATACTTTACCTTCCGGGAAGAAACCTTTTCTCCAGTCATCGCTCCACATATCGTGAACACCAGTCTCACCGGCATCTACCATTTTCTTGGAGTCTTCCACCCATTTCATAATATTATCATCAATGTTTACTTTTCCGTCTTCTACCCATTTGGAAGTAACATTGTTCGAATATACACGGTATGTATCATTTGCAGAAGATGTCATCTGATATCCGGCAGCTTTCATCTTTTCTGCTGTAGCGTTGAAGGTATCCCAGTCAGAAACATATTTCTGGACTTCTGCCGGATCATCGGATCCTAATACTTCTTTTGCAGCTTCACGGTTGTAGAATAATACACCCGGGCATCCCTGCCATGAAACACCTTTTAATACACCGTTCGAATCTGTTACAATATCTTTTGTATACTGGTACTGATCTTTCAGATCTTCGTCTGTGATTCCGAGATCTGCGACCGGCATTGTGTAATCTGTATCAACATATTTCAACGCATAATCTGCTTCTAATAAGAATAAGTCAATCTTATCATCCGCTGCAGCAGAATCCTGAGCTAAAAGATTTGCATCCAGGTTGTTCTGGTATGCATTGTCATCACTTGGTGTGATATTCCATTTTACTGTGATGTCCCCAATCTTACCTGTTGTAGCATCCACTTCTTCATATTTGTCATAGTGTGCTTTCAGACGTCTCTGGAACTCATCATTCCAACAATAGATGTTCAAAACTTTTCCTTCATCTGCTGCAACGTTCTCTCCGTCCGCTGCCTCTGTAGATGCTGCCGTGTTGTCTGCTGCATCCTGTTTCTGTCCTGCATCCCCTGAAGCTGCGTCGCTTCCGCATCCAGCAAGCATGGATGCTGTCATTGCTGTAGCAAGTAATGCTGATAACAATTTTTTCTTCATGTTTTCTTCCTCCCTAAATATGATTGGTTCGTTTTTGTAAGTTTATTGTATGTTTTTTCCCACTCATAATATATAAAATTCATTGACAAAATATCATTTTCATGCTATCTTTTGCATCAATATAGTATTACACTAAACTGTGAATTTTACGAAGTGAAAAAGCAGGATAAAATCAGGGGGTTTTCCTATGGATCTTTCTAAAGAATGGTACCGGAGTGAATTTGTAAATCAGGAAATGTTAGAACAGCACCGTGTCATTGAAACTGAATATACGTTCTATGACGCGATTGCAAATGGAAATATCGAATATGTGCAGGATAACTGTAAAAATCAGACCTTCACAAACCCGGATGGAATGGGGAAACTGTCTGAGGACAAACTTCAGAATATCCGCTATCACTTTGTTGTCACGACCGCCATGATCACAAGATACTGTGTGCATGCCGGAATGGAACAGGAACAGGCATACAGTCTCAGTGACTTTTATATTTTAAAAATGGATAAATGCAGGACGATCGACCAGATCAGCAGGCTGCACGATACGATGTGTCTTGATTTTTGCAGCCGCATGAATGAATTGAAACGCCGGCAGATTCTCTCCAAACCGATTGTACTCTGTTTAAACTACATTTATAGTCATATCCACTACCGCATTACCATCAAAGAATTGGCCGAATACCTGAGTCTGTCGGAAAGTTATCTGTCCAAATTATTTTTAAAAGAAATGGGAATTCCGCTCAGCCACTATATCACCGATTTAAAAATAGAAAAAGCAAAAAATCTGCTGCAATATTCAGATTACAGCATTGTCGAAATCGCCAATTATTTCTCTTTTGCTTCCCAGAGCCATTTTATTCAGGTTTTCCAGAAAAAAACTGGCATTACACCTTATAAGTACAGAATAATGTACTTCCGGACAAACTGGGAAGCGCCAAAGAAATCCGAATCATAAAAAATGCAGGAACAGCCGTTGTGTGATCACCGGATCTGCTCCTGCATTTTTATAACTGATAAGAAATTTTATGACATAATGTATTCAATCTCTGTGTGTTCTGTTAACATCGCTTCTGCGACATAGCTGCCATCTGTTTCCACACCGTTTACGATCATTTTTATGCATCCACACTGTGCATGGTTACGGTTCTTCACAACGATATGTAAGTGTTTTCCACGGAAATCTTTTTCGATCTCAAACTGTTCCCACTCTTTTGGAATAGAAGGTGCTATGCGCAGTCCTTCAAAATCAGGCCGCATTCCAAGAATTCCCTCTACACAGCCCACCATCACGGTAGATGCCGTTCCTGTCAGCCAGTGTACATGGGAACGCCCGAACTGCGGGCTTGCCTTTCCCTCTGTAAACTGTCCATAGCAGTATGGCTCTAACACCCGGATCTCTGCGTCCGCATTCTGTGCTGCCGGTGAATTCTCCATAAAGTAAGTGAATGCCCGGTCTCCGTGTCCAAGCAGCGCCTCTGCCAGAATCAGCCAGCCCTGTGACTGGGAGAAAATACCTGCATTTTCCTTTGTTCCTGCATTGTAGATCACTGCCAGTGCTCCCTCAAATGCTTCTTTATGATATGGCGGATCCATAAGAATCGCACCAAACTTTGTGTTCAGCTTCTCATAAACATTTTCCATTGCTTTTTCTGTCTGCTCTTCTGTCGCAAGCCCGCTGATCACACTCCAGCTCTGCGGATTCAGCCACATATTTGCCTCGTTGTCCGTTCTCTTTCCGATTGTCTCTCCTGCCTCTGTAAATCCGCGGATGAAACGGTCTTCATTCCAGCAGAACTCATTGATCACATCCCCCTGCTGTTTCTGTTTTTCTTCCAGATATGCAATATAATCTGTATCGCCTTTATACTCCGCAAATTTCTTCAGGATTGTCATTGCATAATAGAACTGCATTGCAACAAATGAAGACTCTCCTGCTTTTCCAAGTCTTAAACAATCATTCCAGTCGGCATAAAGTCCTGCCGGCATTCCGTGTACCCCAAGATGATTCATGGAGAAATCAACTGCACGTTTCAAATGCTCATACACAGTTCCTTCCTCTTTGTCTGCAAATGGGACCACCTCATCTAAAAATGCCATGTCACCGGTTTCGGAAATGTACTTATAAACAGTTGGGAACAGCCAGAGTGCATCATCTGCGCGATACTCCGGATGTCCTGTCTCATTTACATAAGATGCATCTTCCGGTGTATCCTCATGCCCCGGATTGTGTGTAAATTTTACAAGCGGAAGTCCTGCTCCGTGATGCACCTGTGCAGAAAGCATGAAACGTATCTTATCTTTTGCCATCTCAGGTGCAAGATGGATCACGCCCTGGATATCCTGCACGGTATCACGATATCCGTAACCATTTCTTAAACCACAGTAAATGAAAGACGCTGCTCTTGACCAGATAAATGTCATGAAGCAATTATAGGCATTCCATGTATTGATCATAGTATCAAATTCAGGACTTGGAGTTTTCACCTGAAAATGCTCTAATTTCTCATGCCAGTAACCGATCAGTTCTTTTACTTCTTTCTCGCAAATCTCTTTTGGATTACTGTAATGTGCACAGATTTCTGCTGCTTCCTCATCATATTTCATTCCAAGAAGGAATGCGATATTTTTGCTTTCTCCCGGCTGTAATATAAGGTTCAAAGCAAGCGCTCCACAACTGTTCTCATTATAATTTAAAGTATTATCCAGTTTTCCGTTCACCACACCTGCCGGATTGGAATAATTGTGATAATGTCCGATAAAGTTCTCTTTTGAACCACAGTAAGATGTCACTTCCGCTCCTGCTGCCCCGAAGAACCGTTCTATCACAACTTTGTGATCGACCTCAACGCCTTCCTCCTGTCCATCTAAATTACCATGGATGAGCTGACGGATTCTGTTTTTTTCGAACTGTGTTCTTGTGATGAACTGGGAATACTGGAGATTCACCTGATCCTGTTCGTAATTGCTGTTATTGGTAAATTCCGCATAACCCGTGATCGTCAGTTTTCTTACTTTATCAGAAGTATTGGTGACATTTAAATCCCACACTTCATAAGATGCATTGAGTGGCACATAATAAAGTGCTTCTGTTCTGATATCTTTATATTCCGCATTGATTTTTGTATATGCAGTTCCATGATGACACTCACTCTTATAAGTTTTTAAATCTTTTCCGACCGGCTGCCAGGATGCAGACCAGAAATCATTTTCATCCTCATCTCTGATGTAAATGTATCTTCCCGGCTGATCAAAATCGTTAAAAATGTAACGAAGAATTCTTCCGTTTGCACCTGATTTTGCAAAACTGTATCCGCCTGCGTTGTTTGAAATGATCGCACCATATTCCGGGGAACCAAGATAATTGGCCCACGGTGCCGGAGTGTCCGGTCTTGTAATCACATATTCTCTCTTTTCATCATCAAAATATCCGTATTGCATGTTCTGTCTCCTCGTTTTTTATTATTTTAAAATCACGTTTACCGTATAGCATCCACCATTTGATTTTTCAATGGATGTTTTGCTTATCACTGCTTTCTTCCCTTCCATCCGGATGTCTAATTCCGGCATGGCAGCTACCTCACTGATCTGATAAGCTCCATAATCTTTCTTCTCCTCATTGTGATAGCGGATCACAAAGGTATTGCCTGCAAACTCCAGATGTATACCTGCATTTCCATTATCATCAAACTGCTCCTTCACCAGTTTCGGTTCTATTACAAGATCACCAAAACTTCCCTTCACACCAAAAACCTCTGTGATGAGCGTAAGCATATACCAGCTCGCCGCACCGGTCAGATAAGCATACATGCCTCTGCCTTCTGCGTTAAAATATTCCGGGATTCCGGGATAAATTCTGCTTGTGTCAAAATCCAGTGCTGTATCTGCCAGTGTCTGCAATGCCTTGTATCCTTCCCGGATAAATCCTCTCTGATAAAGAGCATTTGCATACATGACCGTCATATGTGAGAACACAGCTCCGTTTTCTTTTTCCCCGTAAGCAAAACCAAACATTCTGCCAAGATCAAATTTATTTTCATGGAAATTGGTATTCAGGCGATAGCCTCCCGCATCCTTGTCATACAGATAGGTGTCTGCGCTCTCGCAGACTGCCTGTACCTGTTTTTCATCGGCTGTTCCACTCATAATGGCAAAGACCTGACCGGTGAGCATCATGCGTACATTGTTATCATATTTACCTTCCACCCTATTGCCATGATTATCATAATAGCTGTTAAACCACGCATGGTCTGCCCCATCATTGACCCATTCCTTCTGACGGATATACTCCATCATCCAGTCTGCCTTGCTGTAAAGACTCTCTGTAAGTTCATCTATCGCAACTGCCACTGTTCTTCCACTGACGTTATGACGGCATTTTTTTGTATAAGTCTTTAATAACTCCTGCTTTGCCTGAATATCTGTATACAAAGTATCTTCATCTGAAAGCAGCATCTGCATTTCTTCTAAAATTTCAATTTCTGTGCAGCCACACTGTTTTTCCAATGCTTTCAGGTAATCTGCAAGCTGCCGCAGATTTCCGGCATACGCACAGGTGAAGGCAACACTTTCGCCTTTCTCCTCTGCCATATCAAGTGCATCGTTCCAGTCTGCACCGCGAAGTCTGATGATGTTATGATCTCCGACTTCATAAAATGCGCAGAGATTCTGCAGTAAAAGGTGTTCCAACACACTTCCGTAATAAACAGCATTGTCCTCCGTTTTCTGGATCTCTCCATATGCACTGTTCCACTCCTCATCAATGGCTGTGCCTCTTTCCACCTGGCGGTCTTTAAAATATGAAACTTTTTTCAGAAGGATCTCAATATCCCCTGTCTGGTCAATGTAAAGCTTTGTTGTCAAAAACGGCCAAAATCCATGATCCATCCACACACGCGTGATATGATTGCGGTCAGCAATAAATACTCCCTGTTTCTCTCCGATGATGGTCGCATTGCTTCCGTCCATCCGCACACCACCGTAATTGTCTAAGATCATCTGTCTGACTCCTGACGGATTCATCAATAAGAGAGCCAGACAATCCTGCCAGAGATCGCGCCAGCCTCTGCCGCCTTTTCCATAATCATGGTGTGGCAGAAATGAACATCCATAGATTCTTCTTAAGATTGGCTGAAAACTTACCCAGCGCATATAATTATCAAAATCCTCATTGCCCGTGTAATATTTTACATTTACTTTTTTCTGCCAGTAATTTTGTGTTTTCTGAAGTGCTTTATTTACCTGTGCACTGGTTGCATAATCGGCTGCCACTTTCCGGATCTCATCCGCATCTTCTGTCACCCCGATGATGACCGTATAAGTTTTTGCTTCTCCAGGCTGCAATGTGCTCTCTTCAAACCGGATGCCGCCCACTGCTTCTTTTCCTTCTGCATGGTATCCCGCTTTCACGCCGTCCCTGTTTTCCAATACCGCTCTTGGATGTGTAAAACTTCCCCCTTCCCCGATAAACAGATCGACAGTCGGGTAAAAATCTCTTGGACTGTTTCCCTCTCCATCCATACCGCAGACATAATAAACCATCTCATTTTTCTTATGTCCACGTTCATCAAAGGACATCGTCGGTCTGACACATACCCCGTTTGTTGTAACCGTAATGCGGTGCAGCAGAGAAGTTACATGTCTGTGATCCCGGATATTATCTGCACTTCTTCCATAAATCGGAACTGCTGCAACAGGTGTGATCGTCCGTGCAGCTTTGCTCTCATTACAGATCTCCACCTGCATGATCTCTGCTGCATGTGCAAGTGGCGCAAAAGAAGTTACTTTTGCAGACAATCCATATTTTTCAGAAGAGCGTGTGACTGTCTGCCACATAAATCCTGCTGTCAGGGTACTTTCTTCCTGCTCCTCTGTAAACCGGTTCAGTTCTGCTTCTGCGGACGCACCTGTTACAGACCAGCTTCCGATCCCCTTTATCTGGCACCAGAAATTTCTGGTAGAACGGTTATTATGTAAATTTTCTGCACTCACCGGCTCCATCAGGAATGTGTTCTGATCCACTTTGGAATCTCCGCCAAAATCCGGTGTCACTGCTGCTTTTAATCCTTTTTCATTCGCCACCGGCAGATACAGATAACTGTAATTTTCTGCCTTATCTAAAGTAAATGTTCCATCTTTATCCAAAAAACGTACTGCTGCCATAGTTCCTCCTTGTTCTGTTCATTGACATTTTTAACTGTTCTTATCATAGCGGAACATATCAGCAAAAAAATGCCCCACTTATTCCGCCAGCATCACTGCTGAAATATTTTCAACGGTGATAGTATGCGCTCCTAACTTTTGTCCACCTTCCGGTGTTCCTAAGAGCAGCACGAACTCACCTGTTTCGGTTGACTGCTCACTCCACGTTGGATCCACTGTATATTCTTTTGTTTCTCCTGCCTTCAATGTAATATCATCATAAAATCCTTTATATCCATTCTCCGGGTCTCTGAATCCAAGTTTTACGACACGGTCAATGCTGGATGTAATATTAAATTTAATCTCATATTTATTTCCCTGGATCAATGTGAGATTCTGCTGGGCAGCCTGAACATCCCAGTTATTGGTTCCGGAATTTTCCAGTGTAAACAAGAATGTTCCATCTGTTTCCTTCTGTGTTCCATTGCATTCATCAGCAATGCTGCTCCAAAGTCCTGTCAGCATATTTTCTCCCACCGGAACAACCGGTTTGATCACCGGTTCATCAATCTCCGGCGCATCAATCTTCTCCAGCGAAATATTGTCAAAGCAGATTCTGTGCTTCTGATCAATTGCCTGTCCATCGACTGCACCAAGCGTAAATGAAAGGATTGCTTTCATGTCTGTATCGCATGACATTTTAAAATCATACGAAATATTCTGATACTGACCGTCACCTGCAAGATCAATGATTCTGCTTCCGGTGTAAGGTGTCCAGTCATTATCTGACGAACCATCTCTCTGAATCGCATACATAATTTTACGTGCCAGATTCGATTTTACGTCAAATTTCAGGTGGTACCACTGATCTTTTTCCAGTGCGACATTGTTCTGTTTCAACTGAATATACCAGTCCGCATCTCCGGTGCTGTTAATGGTAATATCTGCCGCATTATTCTCTGTGAGACTGTCCACTACAATGGATGCAAGTCCATCAGAATATTTATAAAATTCATAACCGGATAATCCTGCATTGAAGGAACCGTTTTTAATCAGGGAATCTTCCACGATTTTAACCTGATCGAGATAAATCTCTCCCTGTCCTGACATTGTAAATACAAGATCTTTATTGCTATATGTGGCCGCACTGATTTTTAAAGTATATGTCTGGTTTGCATCCGTAAGTGCATAACTTTGTTCTGCTCCTGCGGCACTCACTTTCAGATCTGCATCTCCTCTTGCCACAAAAGAAAGTTCATAATTGATACCATCCGTAAACGCTAGACCTCTCTGCGAAACTGTAAGCGATGATTCTTCTGTGTGATTGATCTGTGCATGAAGCTCTCTTTCATTATTTACATTTGTGACGCTTGCTGCGCTAGCATCTGATATTTCCCAATAGGCGAGTCTTCCCTCTCCCTCCTGGAAATCTCCATTGTATACAAGACTTCCATTTGCAAGAATGGTTTTCGCTTCCACTTCATTTGGATCTGCATCCTTTGTCATTTTGACTGCAACATTACGGATCTCAATGTCTGCCGCAGAGCCTGCTGCTCCCATATTGTATTCAAGTCTGCCGTTTGCATCGTTGTCCTCTGTCATTTTAAAAGAATAACTGTATGTCTTCCAGTCTGTTGTAAGACTGGTGTTCTCACTCAGATATGCCATGTAAGAACGATCCGGTGCTTTCACCGCGGTATTCATGGTTCTGTTTTCAGAACTCTTTGCCTCATAGGAAACCTCATATGTGGCACCTTTCTTAAACGGAATACCTTCCTGTACCAGTTGTACACTGTAATCAACGGTTCCTTCCTTTTCCGTCGTGATCTTTATGGAGTTATTTTCAATTACCGCTTCTGCTGCTCCGCCATTTGCTGTCATAAACTTCCAGTCTGCCTCATCTGTAAGACTTTCTTTTTCAGCAAAATTTCCATTGTTCACATAATTTCCATTTGCATCCGGATCACGGAGCACCACATTTTTCTCCGGTCTCTTTACATTCTCATCATAGCTGTCCTTCTGATATACCCTGACATAGTCCACTGCAAGCTGCGCTTTCTCATCAAAAGGTGTCGTGTCATCAATATTGCCGACCCAGGAACCCCCGACAGCCACGTTTAAGATCATGTAAAATGGCTGGTCAAACGGTGCCGGATATGCAACCGTTCCCACGTTTTTCGTTGTGGAATACCAGTCATTTTCCTCATGGTATAAAATCCCATCGACATACCATCTGATTGCTCCCGGCTCCCATTCACAGGCAAAGGTATGATATTCATCTGCAAAATCGCCTGCTGCTAAAATCTTTGTACCCTGGCTTTCCGCATGTGGCTCTCCATAATGGATGGTTCCATAAAGCTTATTGGTCTGTTGTCCCATAACTTCCATGATGTCGATCTCACCACATTTTGGCCACTGTCCATATAAATTTTCATTTGTAGGCATCATCCAAAATGCAGGAAGATATCCGGTTCCCTGCGGAACTTTTGCCCTGCATTCAAAATATCCATATTTAAAATCTTTCTTTCCCTGTGTATTTACCCTTCCGGATGTATAGGATACTTTTCCATCCTGCTCGGTTTTCTCCGGCTGAATGATCAGCTTTCCGTCTTTTACATAAATGTTTTTCTCCGTATCCACATAAGCCTGAAGTTCGCTGTTTACCCAGCCCGGATCGTGAAGTTCAACATTCCAGTCTGATCTGTCTAACGCAGTTCCCTCAAACTCGTCCTGCCATACAAGATGATATGCTGAATCTTTTGCAGGATCTTTTACTGCTGGCTGCTCCGGCTTTTGTTCCGGCTGCTGGTCCGGCTTTTGTTCTGGCTTTTGTTCCGGCTGCTGAGCAGTCGGCTGATTGTTGTTCTGCGCCTTCTGATTGTTATTCTGCACTGGCTTCTGTGTTATTTTTTCTTCTGGCTGCTGTTTTGCTTCTGCAATCTCTGCCACTATCGTTTTATCTTTTTCCTGCTCTGCTGGCTGCGACTTTTTTCGCTTATCAGCAGCCGGCTTTTTCGATGTGTCTTTTGCGGACTTCTCATATTTTCCAGCAGTGACAATTTCATTATCATTTCCAATTTTCAAAGAAACTTTGATATTTTCTTTTTCTATCACACTGCTAATCGATATCTTTGCCTTTTCTAATATCTTGCTGCAAAATTCTTCCTCATCTCCTTCTGCCGTAACCTGAATCGTTCCATCTTCTTTCAGATATCCCATTTCATGCGCATGCGCGATCATTTTTTCCATGCATGTCTCAAATGTCATGCCTTCCAACTGCATCGCAGCAATTAGTTTCTGCGCATCCTCATTTACAGGTTCCACTGCTAAAACATTCGCATTTTCATCCAGATAAATACGTAACTCCGGATTGATTTTCACTGTGATAACAACTGAATAATTTTCTGGTATCTGAAATATGGTTTCCGATACCTCTGTCGTTTCTGTCACTTCTTCTGCCTGTTCTGCAGCAGTCTGTGACTCCACTGCTCCCGACTCTTTCACATCACCTGTTTTTCCGCAACCCGAAAAGACAAGCACCATGCAGCCCAATAGCAGCACTGCTCTTTTCCACTTTTCCCTCATTTTTTTATCCAACATAAAAAACCTCCCTTTTCATTTTGTGTATTTATCCTAACAAATGAAAAGGAAGGTAAAAATCAAATTCTTGCACTAAATATCAAATTCATGCCATATTATAATAAAACCTATATTGCTTCATAATCTTTTAGTCATCCATCCCACAGTTTAACCTTTGGGTTCTGCCGCTCGTAACATAGATTGACGGCAGACTCATAACCTAAACTCCGGGCTACGCCATGCTGTTGACTGTTTTATATTTATAAAGCATCTCCGCATGGTTCTGTTCTTCAATCTGAATGTCAGCCAAAAGTTTTCTGACACCCGGATCACCGAATGCAAACACTTCCGTATTATAGGTGGAGGAAACAAGTTTTTCTGTTCCGATACAGTCTGTTGCAAGGAAACAGTCCGTTTTCTTATCCTCGGAAGGTGCCATGCTGTAGGTAGCAGCCGGGTTATAATCTTTTCCATCACTGTCGTTGCAGTCGCAGGAAGGAACTTTTCCAGACAGCACCTGTGTCAGGGATTCTAAATGCTTCTGCTCTTTTCCATGCAGATCTGTGAACAGGTCAATGAGCACCTGATCTTTGGCAAGTTTACTGTATCTCTCGTATTTTTCCACGCAGCACTGCTCCTGTGTCTGTAAGTCTTTGATCACGGTTGTCTCTTTTTCGCTCAATATCATCTTTCTACCTCTTTCCGACGGATTTTAAAACCCGCACATTTTTTTCACGATGATATTATGAGTCATAAAAATGGTAATTATTCACTATTTCGTGAAAATCTGCTGCCCGGGCAGACAGACTGATAAATCTTTTTGGCGTCATTCCATATTTCTTTTTAAACTCCCGATGGAAATAAGACAAATTCGAAAATCCACAGGCGAGCGCCACCTCGAGCGTATTTGTCTCCCCATTTTCAAACTGGTCTGCCGCGCGCTCCAGACGCACATTTTTGATGTACTGCACGCATGACATTCCCATGTATTTTTTGAAAAAACGCATAAAATAATACTCACTGAAAAAACAGATTCCGGCAAGTCCTGAAATCGTCAGTTCCTCCATATAGTGTGCATCGATATAACTTAAAACTTCTTTTAACTTTTTCGCATGTTCTGTCAAAATCGCATCTGCCTCTGTATTCCGGGTACAATATGGAATCAAAGCCGCCACAAACTGCAACAGATATGACTTGATAGCAATCTCGTATCCGGGTGTTTTTTTGTCATACTCCGTGTTTATATCCTCAAACAGATCTGCTGCCTTTTCGTAAAGCGGATGTCCTTTTTTGATTACAAACGGCGGGATCAATTTCTGGTTCATCAGTGGATTCAAATACCGGAGGGCACAGATATCCGCAGCCTTTGCACCAAGAAAATCCATATGAAACACATACGTTTCCGACTGCATGCGCTCCTCTTTTTCATTGGAAATCGCATGCAGCACCGCAGGCGGAATAAAAATCAGATCTCCCTCTTCCACATCATAAGTTTCAAGATGGATCTGATATGTGCAGCTTCCCTTCTCAATCCGTGTAAATTCTGCCTCCTCATGCCAGTGCGCCGTGACATAAGGATACTCTTTCCATAACGGCGTCACATATTTTTGCAGCGGAAAAATTTCTTCGCCGTGTCTGGCGTTTTCATGCTGGTCTAAGGATAGGGTTATTTTTTCTTTCATTGTATTGATTCCTCTTTAACATCATTGAAATAGATGGCAAAACGCCTTCTAGTCTGTCTTAATCCACATTTGTATAGCAGTTTTGTGCAATAATATCTTATATTTATGCAAGATTTTTCGTTTCTTCTATTCTATTATAACAGTATCATACAATCAAGTGCAGAGATTACGAAACTCAAAGTTGTGTAAATTTAATTGTGAAAAATTAACAAAAGCTTGAGAAAACACTGGGGAGCAGAAATCGAACAAGTTCGATTGGCACTTAGAAGGTAGGCACGACATTAGTCGTGACTGGCTTCTTAGTACCGTTACCAGCGACACGTAGCGAAAGCGTGTTTTCGAAAATTTTGTTAATTTTGAACAATTTTAATAAACCAAAAAATGAGTTTCGCACCCCAGAATCAAATGAAAGAAAAGGAGAATTTATGAAAAGAAAATGGTGGCATGATAAAGTAGCTTATCAGATTTACCCAAAAAGTTTTTTGGATACAAACGGAGATGGAATCGGCGACTTAAAGGGAATCATCTCAAAGCTGGACTATTTGAAAGAACTCGGAATCGACATCATCTGGCTCTCCCCGGTTTACGAATCCCCTTTTGTCGATCAGGGATATGACATTTCCGATTACTATAAAATTGCAGAACAGTTGACATCCTTGTCGCCGAAATGAAAAAACGCGGTATGCATCTGATCATGGATCTCGTCGTCAATCACTGTTCCGACAAACACGAATGGTTTCAGAAAGCACTCGCCGACCCGGACGGTCCTTACGCCGGCTACTTCTATTTCCGCGAAGGAAAAGACGGCAAGGCACCAAGCAATTACCGCTCCTATTTTGGTGGATCTGCATGGACAAAAGTTCCCGGCACAAATAAATATTATCTCCATACCTTTGCGAAGGAACAGCCCGATTTAAACT
>OGHY01000998.1_pt1 | contig 13944 bp, 10 predicted proteins | sample 1571541 | NCBI WGS metagenome assembly OGHY01 (sample SAMEA2581943, study PRJEB24529) | metagenome | biome: Human gut stool | place: China | collected 2011
CCTCACGGCACGGAACGCACTTTCCGCAGGACTCGTTCTGGGTGAAATTCATGAAAAATCTTGCAACTTCTACCATACATGACTTATCGTCCATAACAACAAGTCCGCCTGAGCCGATCATAGCACCGACTTTTTTCAGCGAGTCAAAGTCAAGCTGGATATCGAGGTTAGGCGTAACAAGACAGCCGCCTGACGGACCGCCTATCTGAACAGCCTTGAACTTTCCGTCGCCTCTCATGCCGCCGCCGATATCGAAAATTACTTTTCTGAGAGAAGTTCCCATTGGCACTTCAATAAGACCGGTGTTCGAGATGTTGCCCGTAAGAGCGAAAGCCTTTGTTCCAGGGGAGTTCTCAGGGCCTATGCTCCTGAACCATTTCGCACCGTTGTTGATGATAACAGGCACGTTAGCCAGCGTTTCAACGTTGTTGAGAACTGTAGGCTCGTTGAAAAGACCATGTTCAACAGTTCTTGGCGGCTTAACTCTAGGCATACCACGCTTGCCCTCGATAGAAGCCGTCAGGGCAGATCCTTCACCGCAAACAAATGCGCCTGCACCACGGTTTATATGTATTCTGAATGAGTAATCTGTGCCGAGTATATTGTCACCAAGCAGACCAAACTGCTCAGCCTGGGCGATAGCACCTTTAAGACGTGATACTGCCAGCGGATATTCCGCACGAACGTAGATATATCCCTCTTTTGCGCCTGTTGCGATACCGGCTATCATCATGCCTTCAAGAAGCCTGTGCGGGTCGCCCTCCATGATAGAACGATCCATAAATGCGCCAGGGTCGCCCTCGTCACCGTTGCAGACTATGTATTTTGTAGGGCTTTTCTGCTTTGCAACGCTTGTCCACTTTCTGCCAAGAGGAAATCCTCCGCCTCCACGTCCACGAAGATTAGATTCTGTCATTTCGTTGAGGATATCCTCAGGTGACATATTGAGAAGTGCCTTTTCAAAGGCTCTGTAGCCGCCTATAGCAAGATATTCCTTTATGGAAGTAGCGTCAATGTGACCGCAGTGTTCAAGGACGATACGCTGCTGCATCTTATAGAATGGTATTTCTGACTGCTGGCGATATATTTCACCGTTTTTCTTGTAGCACAGTCTTTCAACGCACTCGCCATTGCAGATAGTCTTGTCAACTATCTCGTCAACATCGTCAAGCTTTACCTTAGTGTAAAGCCAGCCCTCCGGCTCTATTCTAACAAGTGGACCCATTTCGCAGAAGCCGTGACAGCCGCTTCTTTTTACACCGATAGCGCCATCGTGGATATCATCATCATGTGGCTCGTCAGCAAGTGCCACCACGCACTCCAATCCCTTTGTGGAGATAGTTTCTATAAGCTTCTGGTATATGTTCAGCGAACCGCCTGCAACACAGCCTGTACCTGCGCAAACAAGCACTTTTCTAGCCTGCTTGTCAACAAGCTTACCATACTGTTCACGAGCGTTGTCAAGATCGTATTTCGTTTTCAGCAGCATATTATTCAGCCTCCTTTTCTCTCAGTTCCTTAAGCAGAGCCGCAGCCTTGTCAGGATTCATCTCAGGGTGAACAACATCATTCACAGTGAGAACAGGGGCAAGACCACAAGCACCAAGACATGAAACAGTTTCCACTGTGAACATCAGGTCGTCAGTGGTGGTTTTCTTCTCGCTAAGACCAAGCTCTCCTCTGAGATATTCGAGAATAGGTATAGATTTTCTTACATGACAGGCAGTGCCGTCACAACATTTGATAACGTATTTGCCCTTTGGCTCGAGAGAAAAATTCTCATAAAAGGTCGCAACGCTGTATATTCTTGCTTCGCCTGTGCCAAGCTTTTTTGCAAGATATGGGAATATTTCCTTTGGAAGATAGTGATATATCTCCTGAATATCCTGCAATATGGCTATGACCGCTGTTTTTTCATGATTTTCAAGAATTTTGTCGATCGGTGAATAATCAAATTCTTTTGTCATAAAATTTCCTCCATATAATTAAAGTTAAATTTGATTACAAAGTCAATAATCAAGACATACTGTCAACTATAATTATATACTATATGACACAAAATGAATAATGTTTTTATTTACATGGGATATATATAATTAGAATAAGCATTGACTAACTTGTAGAAATACACATAAACGAAAACGTTTATATAGTTATAATGCATAAAAAATCGAGCCATTTCTCAATGACTCGACCTGCTGATACTATTTGATAAACTGAATTAATTATAAAAAATCATAGCCGTTTGTTTCATTAGATATACCTAACATTTCGTATATTATGTTAAGCCTTGCGAATACTTATCTCTCCTGAGGAAATATATTCTTCTCTGCCGTCCTCATATCTGACGTGCAAACGGCAGTCCTCATCAGCCCCAAGCATTGTGGCAGGAGTTTTTTCGCTTCCTCTTATGACGTTTATCTTCTCGCCTACCCACAGCAAGCGTTTTCTGTATTCCGGGTAAAAGCTGTTTTCTTCAAAGCTGTCATAAAGACGCATGAAATTGTTTATTATCTCTGCGGCTATCCTGTTTCGCATATCGCTTTTTCTTTCGTGGAATATCGGTCCTGCGATATCTCTTATTGCCTCAGGAAAACCGCCTTCCGGCTCGTAGGTGTTCACACCTATACCAAGCACAGCGTAGTCAAGTCCGCCGCTTTCCATGCTGAAAGAAGCCTCCGTGAGTATTCCGCATATCTTCCTGCCGTTTATGTAAATGTCGTTCACCCATTTTATGTCAGGCTTTTGATCGCTGACTTTTTCCACTGCAAGGGCAACAGATACTGCAGCAGCAGTGGTTATCTTAACAGCGTCAGCCGCAGCCATGTCAGGGCGGAGAAGAATGCTCATGTAAAGTCCCGAATGAGATGGCGAGAAGAAAGAACGTCCAAGCCTTCCACGCCCCTGCGTCTGCATACCTGCAATGACTATCCTGCCCTCGGGCACACCCTGATTTGCATAGTCTTTGAGTACCAGATTAGTGGAGCTTACTTCTTTGTATACCTCTATTTCAAGCCCCTGACGGTCAGGGTCAAGATATTTTTTTATGCCTGCAAGGGAAAGTATATCGGTGTTTTCATCAAGGGAATAGCCCTTGTTCGTCACCGCAGAGATAGGGTAGCCGTTTTCCTGCAAAGCTTTCACAGCCTTCCAAACAGCCCCTCGTGTGCAGCCCAGCGTGTCAGCAAGCTGTTCGCCTGAAAGATATTTGCCCTTGTTATCGTCGAGAAGTTCCAGCACTTTGTCTTTTATTGCCATAAAGAATGCCTCCTTAATGAGATAATTATAGCACAAAAGGTCAAAGTGTTCAACCCTCACCCTAAAAATCCCTAGCCTACTCCACATTAAGAAACCATTAAGAAAAAATTGTGCAAAATGACGGATAATAATATTTGCATTTTGCACAGCTATGTTGTATAATATAATAGTATATGTATGAATTGAAACAGAAAAGGACGATGACAATGTTTTATAACCTTTTGGCTAAGACGAATAATACTACATTGGTGCTGCTTGTGCCAATGCTGTGCAGTTTTCTTATTGCTTTTTTCAGCCTGAAATTCTTCAAACGCATTTTGCCTAAAGATCAGGGCAGAGCGTTCGCTGTGAACGGCGCACTTTCTGAGGGCAAGCCTCGTGGCGCAGGAATTATCTTCGTGACTTCCTTTACACTTTGCACAGCGCTTTTTTATCCTCTCGATATCGAGAACATAATCTATCTCGTGCTTGTGTATGCCGCCATGCTCAGCGGATATTTTGACGATGCTGCTGAAACTCCTTGGGGCAACCTGAAAAAGGGCCTTATCGACCTTGTTATATCTCTTGGCATTGCGTTTACATACTATTGTTATAACGGCTCGCAGGTGAAGCTTTATATCACAGATTCCACTTTCACTATCCCTGCACCGCTATTCATCATCCTTGCAGGCGTCCTCGTTTGGACAGCTATAAACGTTACAAACTGTACAGACGGCGTTGATGGGCTATGCGGTTCATTGGTCATGACAGTTCTTCTGCCACTTGCATTTATGGTGACAAAGAGTGGTGCGGCTGATATGCTCCTTCCTATGATAATGTTCGTGACGCTTGCGGCTTATCTGTGGTTCAACTGCTCGCCTAGCCAGATGCTCATGGGTGACGCAGGCTCGAGAGCGCTGGGCGTTTTCCTTGCGGTGATGTTCTTAAAAACTGCCGCACCGTTCGCATTTATCCCTATGGCTATAGTTATCATACTTGACGGCGGACTTGGACTTCTCAAGCTTTCTTTCAGACGTTTCCTGAAAATAAAGAATTTTATGGAGGGCATAAGAACTCCTCTTCACGACCATGCAAGAAAGAACAAGGGCTGGTCTGATACTCAGGTAGTAATAAGATTTACAATTTTGCAGATAATAGTAAATCTGTGCTTTATGGCATTCGTGCTGTAAAAAATATGTGTGGGACAAAAAGCGGTCTGACCTTTTAATGGACAGGCTGAAAATTCGGAGATGATGAAAATAAAAAAGAACCTGAAATATGTTCTTAATATATTCTTTATTGTGGTCATAGGCTGGCTGACAGTCAGACTGCTTTTCAGAGGAGAAGAGTTTTCCGACATAGTGACGGATCTTCACCTTGCAAAGAAAAGCTGGCTTGCAGTGGGTGCTGTGTGCGTGTTCTGCTATGTGGCAGGTGAGTCGGTCATAATAAAGTATATGCTGAGGCTTTTTGAAGTAAAAACTCCTTTCAGGCGTTGTTTGAAATATTCGTTTATAGGCTTTTTCTTTAGCTGTATAACGCCGTCTGCTTCCGGCGGACAGCCTGCGCAGATGTATTACATGAAGAAAGACGGCATAAAGATAGGCTTTTCCACCTTGATAATGCTTATCATCACCATAGCTTTCAAGGCTGTGCAGGTGCTTCTTGCAGTGGCGTTCCTGCTTTTCAACTTTGGCTTTATAAAGATTCATGTGGGACGGCTTTGGTGGCTTCTGCTTATCGGCTTTATACTGAATATCGCCTATATCGCAGGGCTTGTGTTTATTTTCTATAAGCCTTTGTGGGCGAGAAAAATGGGCATAAAGCTTATAAATCTTCTGACACGCATAAGGATACTCAAAGAAAAGAACAACGAAAAATATATAAACAAGATAAAACGTATCTGCGACAATTACATGATCGGTTCGGAATATATAAAGAGCAATGTGCATACTGTGATAAATATTTTTCTTATCACACTGGTGCAGAGACTGTTCCTGCTGGCTGTCACATGGATTGTGTATAAGTCCTACGGCCTTAGCGGAACAGGTTTTTGGAATATTATCGCACTTCAGACTATGATAGGCGTTGCAGTTGAAATGCTGCCATTGCCTGGTGCGGCAGGCGTAACAGAGGGCTGCTTCACATATATGTTCATGAGCATTTTCACCGCAGAGCTTGTAAAGCCTGCAATGCTACTGAGCCGTGGACTCAGCTTCTATTTACTGCTGATAATGAGCGCATTGGTAACATTCGTGGCTCACTTTATCGTTATGAGGAATGATAAGAAGAATGGTCTAGAGGGGTCGCAGGAAGTTAAAAAAGAAGTCGAAAAAGAATGAGAGGAAAAGAAAAAATGATCGGTTTTTATAATTATTCGGTAATACTCACATACATAGGACTTGTTTCGTCAGTGTTCGGGATCACTCAGGTCTTTGAAAATCATATGTCCATAGCCTTTCTCTGCCTGCTTCTTTCGGGTATCTGCGACCTTTTTGACGGCAAGATAGCAAGAAGCATGAAAAACAGAACAGAGCATGAAAAGGTGTTCGGCATACAGATCGACTCACTGTGCGACCTTGTTTGCTTCGGTGTTTTCCCTGCTGTCATAGGCTATCACTACAATTCAGTTTATCCGCTTCGTCTTATCGCAAGCATTATGATAGTTCTGGGCGCTGTTATCAGACTTGGCTACTTCAACGTTATGGAGGAAGAACGTCAGAGAAACACAACAGAGAACAGAAAAGAATATAAGGGTCTGCCTGTTACAACAGTTGCTATGATACTTCCTCTGCTGTTCATGGGTCAGCACAATATACCGAGAAATATTTTTCCATTTGTTTTCCATAGCTTTATGATACTTATTTCAATACTCTTTGTATTGAAAATAAATGTCAAGAAGCTTTCCATGAAGGGCGTGCTGATACTCTTTACTATAGGTGCGATAATCCTTCTCGGCTATCTTAAAATGCAGCATATAATCTAAGATAAAAGTTACCTGAATGGGAAATGTTTTTGCCGGACAGGTGTGTGAAAAACAGGACGCCGGGGGTGTCGTCCCCTACGATAATGTAAATAAAAGGAGAGAAACATATGAAATATCGTGACAGACAGGGCAGAGAATATGAACAGACCACATCTCAGGATAGCTTTCTTGCGGCTGCCTACAGCTCGACAATGGGCAGGGCGCTTATGAAATTTCTCGGCTGTCCGATATTTTCAAAGTGCGCAAGAGTGATACTTGACAGCAAGTTCTCAGTGCCTTTTATTTTCGGCTTTGCAGAAAAAAACGGAATAGATATGTTTGACTATGAGGAAAGAATGTATCGCTCTTTCAATGACTTTTTCACAAGAAAAATAAAGCCCGGCAGACGTTTTATCACTAAGGACAAGAATCTGCTGGTGTCACCTTCAGACGGAAAGGTCACAGCTTATAAGATCACGCAGTCTGATACCTTTATTATAAAGAACGCAGTGTATAATACCGCCTCGCTTCTCAGGGACAGCAAGCTTGCAAAGCGTTATGAGGGTGGCTATGCAGTTATCATCAGACTTTCAGTGGACGATTATCACCGCTATTGCTATTGTGCAGACGGTGTAAAGAGCCACAACAGAAAGATAAATGGTATTCTTCACACTGTGAACCCTGTGGTGAACAATTATCTGCCTGTTTTCAAGGAAAATTCCAGAGAATATTGCATGATAAGAACGGAGCAGTTCGGAGATATTATTCAAATGGAAGTCGGTGCTCTTATGGTGGGCAGGATAACTAATCTGCACACTGAGGGCGGCGTAAAGGTCACAAAGGGCGAAGAAAAGGGCTATTTCGAGTTTGGCGGCTCAACTATCCTGCTGCTTCTTGAAAAGGACAAGGTAAAGCTTTGCGATGACCTGCTTAAAAATACGAGGGAAGGCTTTGAAACTAAGCTTCTTCAAGGCTCGGTGCTTGGCGAAAGTCTGAAGTAAAAATATCTAAGAAGTAAGAAATATAGGCAAGGGGCATGGTTGATGTACAGATTGAATTATGAACAGTTCGACAGAGATAATCAATATATAGGAAACGATCTGGGTGCGGTCATGAAAGAGGGCAAAACTGTGTTCAAAACATGGTCGCCGCTTGCAACGGGAGTTTATCTTAATCTGTATCTTGACGGCGAGGGCAAAAGCCGTCTTGAAAGCCTGCCTATGGAAAGGCTTGACCACGGTGTTTGGTATGTGGAGATACTCCGTGACCTTGACGGTGTTTTTTATACCTATACATTTGAGTTTGACCACAAAACAAGGCATGAAACTATAGATATCTATGCAAAAGCCTGCGGAGTCAACGGAAACGTTGGTGCGGTGGTGAATTTCAAGACCACCGACCCTGAGGGCTGGGACAAGGTCAAGAAGCCTAAGTGCAGGAACGCCTGCGACGCAGTGGTATATGAGTGCCACGTCAGAGATTTTTCTGCGGACAGTTCATCAGGTGTTGCTTCTGAGCATAGAGGTAAGTATGTGGCTTTTGCCGATAAGGGTACGAAATATCAGGGTGTGAATACTTGTATCGAGCATCTCAAAGAGCTTGGCATAACCCATGTTCACCTGCTTCCTGTGGAAGATTATGCCACTGTGGACGAGAGCAAGCCTTGGCTCAATCAATATAACTGGGGTTATGACCCTAAGAACTTCAACTGCCTTGAGGGGTCATATTCCACAGACCCTTATGACCCTAAGTGCAGGATAAGAGAGTTCAAACAGCTTGTTATGGCACTTCACGAGAACGGCATTGGCGTTGTTATGGACGTGGTATACAATCACACTTACTATACTGAGGAGTCAGCTTTTGAGCGTTCTTTTCCATATTATTATCATAGGATAAGAAATGACGGCTCATTTTCAAACGGCTCGGGCTGTGGAAACGAAACGGCTTCAAACCACATGATGATGAGAAAATTCATGATAGATTCTCTCAGATTTTGGGCGACGGAATATAAGATAGACGGCTTCCGCTTTGACCTTATGGCGCTTCACGATATTGAAACTGTGAACATCATAAGGGACGAGCTTAACAAGATAGACCCTCAGATACTAATGTATGGTGAGGGCTGGACGGGAGGAGAGTCACCGCTCCCTGCTGACAGACTTGCATATAAATGGAATTCATATCAGTTTGGAAGAGTTGGACTTTTCAACGATAACATCAGAGATTCCATTAAGGGCGGTACTTTCAATCCATATGACAAGGGCTTTGTCAGCGGAAACAGAAATGCGGCTTCTACTCTAAGGCGTGGTATAGTTGGCTCTGTGCCACACTATCAGATAAATGACGCAAAAGAAGCTTGCTGGGCTTTTGAACCTACTCAGGCGGTGAATTACTGTGAGGCTCATGACAACAATACTTTGTGGGACAAGCTTTGTATATCGGCAAAGAATGACAGTGAGGGCGTAAGGATAAAAATGGATAAGCTTGCGGCGGCGATAGTGATACTTTCACAGGGCATGCCGTTCATACAACTTGGTCAGGATTTTCTTAGGTCAAAGCCGAGGATACTCAAAGAGGGCGAAGAGCCAAACGATGTGAATATCTATTCCCATGACAGCTACAATGCGCCTGACTACACTAACTCCATAAAGTGGAACAGGAAGCTTGAATATAAAGAGGTCTTTGAGTATTACAAGGCCCTTATAAGGCTGAGAAAGGGAAGTCCGCTTTTCCGAATGCATACTAAAGAGGACGTGAACGCACATCTTCATTTTATGCACAATGACGATTGGAACTGCGTAAGTTGGAAGCTTGAAAAAGACGGAGAATGCTACGTTATCGCACTTAATCCTTACTACGAGAACAGGGGCTTCGGTCTGCCTGAGGGAAGCTTTTATCTCAGGCTTGACGAAAACGGCAAGATGAACAAACAGCCTGTTTCAGGCAGTTTCGTCTGTCCACCGCTGTCGGCTGTGGTTTATAAGAGGATAAAGAATATCTAACAGTCCTGTTAATAAAATGACGAATAAATATTAACAATAAATTAATGTATATATCTTGCAGATAGAGTATAATTAAATTATTGGATCGAGAAATATTAAGGCAAAAGATACAAAAAATTAAACAACGGAGGAAATCATAGTATGAAGAAGTTTTTGGCAGGCTTCTGTGCTGCGGCAATTGCAGCAGGATGCATGGGAATGACAGTCATGGCAGACACGGAAGCAACGGACAAGCTCACCTCTTACGAGGCAACAAGCGACAATGTTAAGCTTATCGGTCGTACTTACAGAAAGGGCGACACAACGATACTTGGCTATTCTGCAAGCGGTATCGAGTTCAAATGCACAGGCACAAAGGCTGTTTTCAATGTAAACGGCAGCGTAGGTGAGGCAAGAATTGGCGTATTTGTAAACGGCAAGCTTGTTAAGCAGGGCTACATAAAAAATAAGAAGACAAACGCAGTTGAGGTAGATCTTCCTGAGGGCGAAAGCACAGTTAAGCTCATAAAGCTTTCAGAAGCTGCACAGAGCGTTATCGCAATTGACAGCTTTGAGGTAGACGGCAAGCCACAGCCAACAGAGGCAGCAAAGCATTCTATCGAGTTTATTGGTGACTCTATCACTTGTGGATACGGCGTTGACGATCCACTTGGAAAGTCATTTTCTATCTACAACGAGAACGCCGCAAAGACATATGCTTATAAGGCAGCACAGAATTTTGGCGCTGACTACAGCTTTGTATCAGTAAGCGGAGCAGGTGTGATCTCTGGTTATTCAGGCAACGGCAAGATAAATGACGCACTGCTTGTGCCAAATTTCTATGATAAGTTCTGCTTTACATGGAGCTGGTTCGACGGTGAACAGACAGCGAATTATGATTGGGATTTCTCACAGTATCAGCCTGAGCTTATCGTTGTAAATCTTGGTACAAACGATAACTCATACACAAAGGGTGACGCTGATAAGTGTGCTGAGTTTGAAAAGGGTTATGTAAATTTCCTCAAGGATATAAGAGCTAAAAATCCAAATTCTGAGATACTTTGTACACTCGGTATTATGGGACAGGAGCTTTATCCTTCTATTACAGATGCAGTTGACACTTATAAGACTGAAACAGGCGACAGCAAGGTATCAGTTTTCGAGTTCAGCGTTCAGGACAGCGAAAACAATGGTTATGCAGTTGACTATCACCCATCAGCTGTTTCACAGAAGACAGCAGCTGATGAGCTTACAAATGCTATTGAAGGCATTTACGGCTGGGAGAGAGTTGAGTTGGTTAACGACGGCGTTGACGAAATGACAAAGGACGACGACGTTGAGTTCAATAACGTTGTTGAGGAGTCGTCAAGTGAGGAGAGCAGCGAGAGCAAAGCAGAGGAGTCATCTTCCGAGGCTTCTTCTGAAGCAACAAATGACAGCAGCGCAGCGGCTTCATCATCAAAGACAACGACAAATCCTAACAGCACCACAAACCCTAATACAGATGCGGCAATGGGCATAAGTATAGGTCTGGCAGCACTTGCAGGTGCAGCTATGGTGGTTTCTAAGAGGAAGTAATAAAGTAGATATTTACACCGCACAGAGGTAAGACTTTGTGCGGTGGTTTTTTTATGGTCGGTCGTAACATTTCAGTGTGGCTTTGCCGACAAAATGTACGCTTTAACGCAAAAAAACTCCCCCATGCAGAAAAACCTCTGCATGGGGGATGTTTTCATAAACGATAAAAATTATTTCTTAGTAGTAACACTCTTTGAAGCCGACCAAGCGCCGTAGTATTTCGTACCCTTTACAGTTGTGTACGAACGAACACGAACGTAGTATTTCTTTTTGCCTGAAAGCTTTGAAATAGTCTTGGTGTCAGTCTTTTTGTTTGTTATGGTAACTTTCTTTGCACTTGTGAACTTTGAGTTGGTAGCATACTGTATCTCGTATCCAGTAGCAGAACCTTTCTGCGCCCAGTCCACAAAGAATGCCTTTGACTTAGCTGTAAGCTTCTGTATCTCCTGCTTTGCAGGATTTATCTTGAACGTCTTTGTGATAGTGCCTGTGTAAGAGCCTTTTCCTGTGATTTTTACAGTGGCAGTACCTATATTCTTGTTGTTTGAGTAGGAAACTGTATAGTCAGTACCATTTTTCAGCGTTTTGCCATTGTATTTAACAGTAATGCTCTGAGTGATATTTTTGCCCGTGAAAGCCTTTGTGGAAATGCCCGAAACTGTGGCTTTCTTGAAGTTATTTTTGATACTGTAGGTCTTAGAAACTGAGCCTGTGTAATTGCCCTTGCCCTTAATAGTGACCTTTGCTGTGCCTACCTTGGTGTTGTTGCTGTACGAAACTGTGTAATCTGTACCATTCTTCAAAGTTTTGCCGTTTAGCTTGACCGTTACACCAGGCTTCTTTGCCTTGCCGTCATAAGCGTAGATCGAAGTTGAAAGTGTCACGCTTGCCTTTGAAATGCTAATTCTTGAAAGTGCAGGGATCTCAGCCGTTTCAAGAATTTTCTTGCAGACAGTACATTCCTTGTGTTTTGAGCCTTTAACTCCGATAGAAGCCGCCTTGTCAGTTATCCAACCGCTTGACTTGTGACCTGTGGCATTTATCACTGTCTGAACCTTGATAACAGTATTGCAAACTGAGCAATGTGAGCCGTCTGTTTTGCCTGCGGTGGTGCAAGTAGCAGGGTAGCCCTTGTCGGTAACTGCGGTGTGACCCTTTGCAGGAAGCTTTTCTGTAACTGTCGCATTGCACTTTGTGCAAGTCTTTATAGCAGTACCCTCTGCTGTGCAGGTCGACTGTTTTGTTACAACAGAATTTCCGTAGCTGTGACCTGTTGCCTTAGTTGTGCTATCCTTGTATGAAGTACCGCAAACAGAACACTTGTGGAGAGTGTAGCCGTTAGTAGTGCAAGTAGGTGCAACAACCGTGGTTGTATAGCTGTGGGAAAGCTTTGCAATTGTTTCTGTTACTGTTGCTCCGCACTGCGTACAAGTTTTTGTTTTTGTACCTTCTGATGTGCAGGTAGGCTGTTTTGTGATAACAGCACTGCCATATGTGTGGCTCGTGCATCCGCAGGTGAGTTTGTATGTCTTTGCTACAGACGGATTGTATGTAGGATAAATTTTTACAGTGAGTGAACCGCCGTTTTTGAATGTGATACGTCTGATATCATTAGCATAGTTTTCAAGCTTATTTACACTTACCATGCTGCGATCAGAAAATTCAACTGTGTAGTCTGTATCGTCATAAAGCCAGAAATCAATGCTGTCGCCCACACTGAACTGAGTTTTGCTCAATACGCTTGAAAAGGACGTATTCGAAATGTCTGTGCGCCAATAAACAGTGGTAGAGGTCGGAACTGTGAACTTATTCACATAACCGCAAGACTTGCAGGTCTGTGTTACAGTGCCGTCAGTTTTTGATGCGTACTTTGTTTCGTAGTCATGACCTGTTTTGACGTCAACCGTCTTTATATCGTCAAGATTTGAAAGGTTCAGGGAGTTGAATGTCACGTTATTTTTATCGTAAACATACCAAACTGCTCTGCCGTTTTTGATAACAGGCTGGCAATCTGAAAGGCTTCCCTCAAAGGTGTGTATACTGCCGTTTACTGTGCCGTCAGCGTTTAGCTTCACACAACTTACCTTTGTATCTCTGGACCACAATAGCAAAAAGCTGTTATTATTTATCTTCACAAGCTGTGGAGCAGAAGCAGAAGCTGTACCCTCTGCATAAGAAGTTATCTTATTGAGCTTGTTTGTGGAAAGGTCCTTTGAAACAGCGGAAACGTAGACGTTTCGTGTTTCTGACGTATTGATATAATCAAGGTCAACTGTACTCTGTGCCACGATATAGCTTGATGATGACACATCAAAGCCGCCTATAGCCGCACCTGTATAGTTATAGTGACCGGCGGTATATTCAGGGTATGTTACAACGTCGATATTGCTGACCTTATCAAAATAGCTTGGGAAGAATTTGCCTGTAGTAAAATCAGAATTATACTTCACCAGAACGGCAGAACGTGGATGAGCGTCACCGTGGTCAAGGGCGACTATATGGTTGCCGTCGGTTTTTATAAACTGATTGAAGGAGTGGCTAACATAGCCATAATCAACGTTCATGACGCCGGTATACGAATCAGTGATAGTCATTGAAGGCATATCCACTTCAATGGTAACATTAGACTGATGATTATTGCCGTCGCTTGATTTATACATTTCGTGGCAGGTCCTCACAAGCAGGTGGTCACCGCTATGGGTCATTCTTGCCGAGCCTGCATCGAATGGAACTGTAGTGTTAGCTCCATACAGACCGCAGGACTTTATTTTGTTCCAATTCTTATCATACTTCGTGATACGGAAAACCTCGAGGGAGTCGTTTTGTTTCGGATTTTCCTGACCGCTAAGGACATAATAATTATTGCCGGAGTCATAGAAAGCACCAAAGACCGGCAGTTCATTGTCGATAAGCTTAGTGCTGAGCGGTTCAAAATCAGAGCTGTAATATTCCACAAGGAGCTTGCCCTTGATAGCGCCTGACTGGACACGCATATAATTGCCGTTGTCGCACACTGTTAGGTAAGATTTCACTGTGTCAGACCATTGCACATAGTCCTGATCATTCACATTAGAGCCTGAATACGCAACACATTGCGCCACGGCAAAGGCACTGAACGATCCAGCAGACACAGCAGTAGAAACAGAACGACTCCCTCGAGGTTTTCCGTATCACGAAGAATGA
>OGHY01001002.1_pt1 | contig 13898 bp, 9 predicted proteins | sample 1571541 | NCBI WGS metagenome assembly OGHY01 (sample SAMEA2581943, study PRJEB24529) | metagenome | biome: Human gut stool | place: China | collected 2011
TGTTTTAAGCTTAAGGATGGTAAATGTCCGTTCCTTGATAATCATAATCTTTGTGAGATTTACAAAGAACTTGGCGAAGATAAGATGGGCGTTGTGTGTACACAATTTCCGAGGTATACGGAGTACTTTGGAAATATTAAGGAGATGGGAATCGGTCTTGCCTGTGAGGAAGCTGAACGCATTATTTTAACTGATAAAAAGCCTTTCTTACTTGTAAGTATTGATATTGACGAAGAAGAGATTGAAGATGAAGAATTTGACAGCGGACTTTCAGAATATTTATTTGAATTACGTGATATAATATTTAACATGCTTGATAATGAAAACATTAATCTGTATCAGAAAATGATATACCTTATTGCAATCGGACATGATATACAGACGTTAATAAATTTAAACGACTTTGTAAAAATCGGACATTATATCAATGATTTAAAAACAAAAGGGTTAAGCAGTGTTAAGACAAAGTATGATAATATTGCTACCGGATATTCGGGGAATGTTTCAAATATTATTATGGCTTATAATGAGCTTGAAATTTTAAATGAGCAATGGCCGGAGACTATAAATGATATCTTTGAAATACTCTATGATGAGGACACTTCAAAAGAACAGTATAATAAGGTTCTTAAAGAATACTGGACTCTTATAAAGGACAGAGATTATGAATATTGCAATATGCTTAAGTATTTTATATTCAGATATTTTATGAAGGCTGCATATGACCATGATGTATTTGGAAAGGTACAGTTGGCAGTTACTAATTTTTTTGTTATAAGAGATATGGATATTGTCAGATGGTTAAAGAATGATAAAATGTTTGATTTACAGGATAGAATAGATACTGTACACATATTTTCAAGAGAAGTTGAATATTCAGAAGATAATCTTGAAGTATTAGCAGAAGAATTTATATTTGATGATATATTTAAAGCTGAAAATCTAATAGCATTATTAAAAGAAAATATGATTTTATTTTCTGATATTATATAGATAAAATGTGTTTAGATCATATTAATTACAGTTTGATATAAAATTCTAAGTATTATTGTGAAATAATGCAAAAAATCGTAAAAAATTATTTATTTGCTTGACAAATCAAAAGTATGGGGTTAAATTATAAACAGAAATTTTAATAATTAATAAACTGTTGATGCGGAGATAAAAATTATATATGCGCTTACAGAGAGTCCGGGCAGGTGGAAGCCGGATAGAGATGCAGATAGTTAAATGGACCGCGGAGGGCATGGTGAAAAAGAATATTTTTAGTATCCATGACGTATGGCATACGTTAGTTGCCGGAAATATGTCAGTATTTCGCTAAGTGTGTGATATTTCACAAATCAAGGTGGCACCGCGGAGATTATAATTCGTCCTTGACTATTATCAGATGATATTAGTCGAGGACTTTTTTATATGCTGTAAATCAGATTAATATGAGATAAGTCCTGCTGTCTGATATCATAAAAATATATCTAAGAAGGAGATAGTAATATGATTAAAGAAGCCATCAGCACATTAGTAAAAAGAGAGAATATTAGTACAGAAATTATGGAACAGGTAATGGAAGAGATTATGACAAATCAGGCAACAGATGCACAGAAAGTATCATTTCTTACTGCACTTGCAATGAAGGGTGAAACAATAGATGAGATCACAGCTGCAGCTAAGGTTATGAGAAGTCATTGTGAGAAGTTTTTAAATGATATGGATGTATTAGAAATTGTTGGAACAGGTGGGGACGGCTCTAATACATTTAATATTTCAACACTTTCATCCCTGGTAGTATCGGCTGCCGGTATACCTGTTGCAAAGCATGGTAACAGGGCAGCTTCCAGTAAATGTGGAACTGCAGACTGTCTTGAAGCACTTGGTGTCAAGATTGATGCTGCACCTGCCAGAAGTGCCCAGATTCTTAAAGAAATCAACATTTGTTTTTTATTTGCACAAAAGTATCATACGGCAATGCGTTTTGTTGGCGGGATAAGAAAAGAAATGGGAATAAGAACATTATTTAATATTTTAGGACCTCTTGCTAACCCGGCAGGAGCTTCGATGCAGTTACTAGGTGTATATTCAGAAACTCTTGTTGAGCCACTTGCACATGTCCTTTCTAACCTTGGAGTTAAAAAAGCTATGGTTGTTTATGGAACTGACAGCATAGATGAGATATCTTTGAGTGCACCAACCAAGGTATGTGAAGTAAGAAATGGAGAATTTAAAAGTTATGAAATAACTCCTGAAATGTTCGGACTTAAAAGATGTAAAAAGGAAGAGCTTATCGGTGGTACTCCGATTGAAAATGCAAAGATTGCAACTGATATATTAGAGGGAAAACAGGGCGCAAAGCTGGATGCAGTGCTTCTTAATGCCGGTGCCGCAATTTATATTGCATCTGATGGAATTACAATGAATGAAGCAATTGATAAGGCAAGGAATATAATTAATTCAGGCAAGGCGAAGGCACAGCTTGAAAAGTTTGCAGAGTTAAGCAACCGGTAATTTAAAAATATTTTGATTATTTAATCAGCAGATATTATCATATTTTATAAAGAGTATGATAATATCTGCTGATTTTTAATATACATTTTTATAACACAATCAAGGTTATATACAATATACAACAATTAAATATAAGAAGAATGTATTACTGAAAACATTAGAATTTTTAAAAGTTAAGAACAGTGAAAGCAGACAGCATAAATAATGAAAATAACTGATATGTATGGTTAAAATAATAATCAAAATAAAAAAATTGACAAAGATAAACTATTTTTTAAACTATAATTAAGAAATTAATAATGGTAATATTAAGAAAGGATAGAAGCATATGAAAAAATTTAAGCTTTTTAAAGCGGCAGTATTTATTGGTTGTACATTGGCTGCAATGAAAGTTCCTGTAACACATTCTATTAATACAATCTATGCACAGGAAGCTGATAATCAGATTATAACAAATGATGAAAATGGTATTCCGGATGGTAATCTATATAAAGCTTTATTAAATGAATGTGACAGTAATAATGATGGCATACTTACGGCTGATGAAACAAATGATGTGTATACAGTTAATTTAAGAGATTGCAATATTAACAGTCTTAAGGGGATTTCATGTCTTAAGGGAACACATTCATTATATCTGGATAACAATAATATATCAGATATAACTGAGCTTGGCAGTATGAAGAGTCTTGAAACCATAACAATATGTAATAATAACATAAGTGATATCAGTGCATTAGCGCCGTTACAACTGACATTTTTTTCAGCAACAGATAATAATATTAAAGATATAAGTGCATTAAATAATAAAAAATACCTTACACATATATATTTAGATAACAATAAAGTTGAAAATATACCATCATTGGCAGATTTAAAATATCTGGAATATTTAAGTCTGGATAATAATAATATATCAGACATAAATGTATTCAAGGGGAATAAGAGTATTAAATATATCTCACTTAATAATAATAATATATCTGATATCAGCGGCATTTCCGGGATGGAACAGCTTATTATGTTAAATCTTGGGAATAATCATGTAAGTGATATCAGTGCATTGAATAACTGTAATAATTTAAACCAGCTTGAGTTAAATGACAATAATATTACAGATATAAGTCCAATTAAAAATGCTTATAATATGTCAACGTTATACTTGGATAATAATAATATAAGTGATATAGCAGCACTCTCACAATATGCTTCTTTAAATGAATTAAAATTACAAAATAATAAAATAAGTAATATTGAACCTCTAAAGGCATTATTTGAAAGCTGTAGTTTCAAGGTTAATTTTGATGACTTCTTATATTATTATAACAGCATGGATAATCTGCGTGGAAATATAGTTTTATATGGCAATAAAATTACAAGAGATGAATATTTAAGAGTTCTTCCGGATTACATAATTAATTATAATGTATACTTTCTTGCAAGGAGTGAAAATGGCGATGTATTATCAAACTATATAACAGATAAGAAGTGGATAGATGCACAGAAGCCATACATGGATGAAAGTCATGATGATAATCAGAATGATAACAATAATCAGGATAATATTATCAGAGGAAGTGTACAGCTTCTTTGGGATGGTAACTGGTATTATGTTGTAAATAATAATATTGATTATGCATATAATGGTTTGGCACAAAATGAATATGGCTGGTGGAAGATAGCGAATGGAGCCGTAGACTTTACATATAATGGAATGGCAGAAAACGAATACGGCTGGTGGAAAATAACAAATGGTACAGTAGACTTCACATATAATGGTTTAGCTATGAATGAATACGGCTGGTGGAAGATAGCAGATGGAAGCGTAGATTTTACATATAATGGAATGGCAGAAAATGAATATGGCTGGTGGAAGATAACAGGTGGGGCTGTAGATTTCACATATAATGGTTTAGCCGAGAATGAATATGGCTGGTGGAAGATAACAAATGGAACAGTGGATTTTGCATATAATGGTTTAGCTGACAATGAATACGGCTGGTGGAGGATAGCAAATGGAATGGTAGATTTTAATTATACGGGACTTGCTGCTAATGATTATGGAGTCTGGTATATAGTAAATGGAGGCGTGGCATTTGATTTTACCGGTACATTTGATAATATGTATATAATAAATGGATGTGTTCAAAATCATGTACATAACTGGATTCATTATAATGATGAATATAAGGAAGATTATATTCCAATAGATGAGCTTAAAAAAGATCATAACGGATATGTATATATGCCCCAAGGTTATACATCTGTTTACGAAGATCATTATGTATGTAACGGTTGCAAAAAAGATTTTGGTACAGATATTAATGCTGTTGTCGAACATCTTGTAGCCAGCGATTTTTATACAGGATGCAGTAATTATTCTTTGGAACAGATAAGAGTAGGCGTTAAGAAAACCATATTAGTTTCACAGGCACACGATGAATGTTCAGTCTGCGGTGCAATAAGATAAATATATTATTATTTAATAAAAATTTCGATAAAATCATATAATTCGAATCTTCTATTAAATATCCACATACAACTTCGTTAAACCGTGATTTAGCGAAGTTGTATGTGTCTGAATTAATAATTAGAATATTCTTATATTTTGCATTATTATATACCATCTTAATGCTTCTGCTTTTTCTTGTTTTTTGGCTTATAGTCTTTCATATCAGGAATTGCTCCACCTGCTACTGCCCATAAATACAGGCTTGCTACACTGCAATATGGACTGAAACGCCGCCTATATTTTTCAAATAGTTTACGATCAATATTACGATGATGATAGACCATTCGTAATCCGCGCAAAATAGCAAGATCATCGTAACTAAAAATATCTGGCCGCTGCATACAAAATAGTAAAATCATCTCTGCTGTCCAGACTCCAATACCTTTAAGACTACTCAATTCTTTTATAGCCTCTTCATCTGACATTTTATAGACTGCCTCCAGATTGAATGTATTATTTTGAACTTTTCTGGAAAAATCTGTAATATATTCTGCTTTTTTAAAGGTTATACCATAAGACTGCAATTTTGAAGTATCAACCGACAAAATTGTTTCTGCATTTATTTTACCTAAGTCATTTTTCATTCTCTGCCATATAGTTGCCTGTGCCTTTGTAGATATCTGTTGTCCAATTATATTGTGAACAACTGAAGAAAATAAGTCAGTATCTGATTCTCTTTTAATTAAACCAATTTTTTCAATTACTTCTGCTATTTTTTTATCCTTATTTTTTAAATATGTAATTTCATTATCGCCATATTCAAAATACATATTCTGCCTCCAATCAATTACCAATTGTTTTATCAATTTCTGATTATATCGTATTTTTAGTTATATAAAAAAATGGACCTATGTGTTACCATAGATCCATTGGGGGAATTGTTATAAACAGTTAGTTACGTTGACATAACTATGTGCTTGTTTACAAGAATTATTATATCATAAATATCTATCTTGAAAATTACTATTTTTCATCTAGTACCCTTAAATATCTCAATGCATATTTTTAGAACGAATTTCAATAATATTATAATCAGCCGCATCAGAAAGTAAAGAAGAATTAACGATTCTTCGGTATCTTGGCATCCATTTAGTGGTTATGCCGGTATAATCGGCTACTGCTTCTTCGCTGGCACCACCTTTTAACATATATTGGATTGCTGCATGACGCATTGACTGCATAGTAAAATGTTTTTGTATTTTTTTATTTTCTATTCCTCTTTTGATATATTTATTTAAAATTCTTTCTGCATCCCTTACTTTAAGGCGTGTTTTACGTTTATTATAAAATAATGCTCCTTCATATATTGCATTTGTACTTATATAAGAATCTATTAAATCACTTATATCATCAGGAAGCTTTATAATCCGTGTAACTCCTTTTTTAGATGGAAAGTTAATACAGAAATTATTATTTATATCAAGCATAATATATTCTACATTAAGGCTGCTTATCTCACTGCTTGTAAGTCCACACTTTATTATAAGTGAAAATATTATAAATGCCATATCATTGTTATCTTTTTTAGCCTGTTCAAGAATGTAATTTAATTCATTAACTGTCGGAAGCATCTCTTCTTTTATAGTTTTATCAATGTCAGGAAGTGAAATATCATTAAAATAGTTAAAATATTCATAACCTTTTTCATTCATTATAAATCTGATATATTCGCAAATTGTTCTCATTACCGATATTCTCATCTGAGCAGTCGTATACGAAAGTCTTCCTGATTCTAGTTTTTCTTTTATATAATCTGTATATTTTGAAACAGCTTCTCTATTTATTTTTAAAGGATCTCTTCCTGTAAGCTTAGAAAAATTCTTTATAACAGCAAAATACTCTTTTTGTGTCCTGTCAGATAATTTTGTTCTGAAAAATATCCATATTGTATTAATAAATTCATCGCTGAGATAATTCTCGCTTTTTATATTATTTTCTGAATCCATACAATCTCCTGCTATTTTTAAATTGGTATATTAAATATTACATATATTATTTTACTATAATTGACCACATATGTCTATATGTTTACAATCATATTCCCCCTCACCACATACTTTAAAATAAACAAAAATAATTAAGAAGCGTATTTCAATTTACACATTTTCAATTTTCTATAAATTATTAATACTATAACAATCAAAAATAACCAAAGAGCATAACCATACAATAAAAACAACTTTTTGATTTGTTCTCATAATTTTTTTATGATATTTGCATTTACTGACATAATTAATTATAATTATACATAGGCATTTACTGCCTATACCTATATTTAATTTAAAGAATTGGAGAATACAATGGAACAATATTCAAGACAGTTCATCGAAGAACTTTCAAAAAATATAGACCCTGCTATCGTTGATTTCTTTTATAAAAAACATGATATTTTCAAGTTTCCCTGTAATACTATAGCAGAGCTTATCGATATTACTCTTATGGAATATCTGGATGGTAAAACAAGCCGTGAAGATTTATTACCTATTATTGGTAAGATTAAAAAATCAAGACTTCAAAAAAGAGCAAGATGGTATAAATCATATATAAATGATATTAATACAATCAGCATTGAAGATGCTAAACATCCACTTGCACCCATTATTAATATGGCGCGTTCTATGCCGGTTGATCAATACGTTAATATATTTGGAGATAAAGACATACCTCAAATTATTGAAGAATACAAACAAAAAGCCACTGAATGGAAAAATGATTCCAACAGTTTACTGATATCATTTCCAGGAATTTCTACATATACTAACAACTCAGTATTTAATTCCTTAAAAAATGATTTAATTATTAATTCATGGAAATACATTGAACGTGAACTTGCCGGCAACATTGATTCTTATTTAAGGATGTTCCCTGAAGAATTACTAGAAAAACCATTATTTAGTCCTTCTTCTTTTACATTAATGATGGAAACAGCATCTAATAATCTTCTTAAGGAAATAATTACTGATGAGAATGGTCAGGAGCTTTTGGAAGTTACCGTTAATAATGGAAAACTTACCCCTCCTAAATCTATGGATTCTAATGATTTAAAACTTGTTAATGCATTTATATCTAATATTAATATGCAGGAATTTTCAAGAGAAAAATCTGTTGTTGTTGACCTTAATACTCTTGGTAAAGAAATTGTAGATTATCATGTCGGAAAAAATGTACTTAATAAAATTTCCAACTCCTGCCGCAAGCTTGTGGAATATAATTTCTCATACGAAGAAGAAGGAAGCAAAATGTATTTTAACCTTTTTGATAACATTGCTATTAAAGAAGATGCCGAGAGACCTTATGCAATTGCCCAGTTTGGTGAGATATTAAGTAATGCTATTATACAAAAGAAGCTCATATCCATTACTTCTGCTTCTTATGATGTTTTACAAAATAATCTTTCCAAAATTATCTGCTATGCTATGAAACGTGAACAGATTGCTAATCAGGAAACTAAGATGAATGAATATAGTTATACTTATTTTCAGAAAATTGTACGTTTTAAACTCAAAAATAAAAAGAAGAATTTACAGCTTATTCAGGAAAGTCTTCAGGAATTTGTTGATAATCATATTGCAATAAGCAGCTTTGAATTAAAAAATGGTGTTTTCATAATACATTTCCTGCCATTGTCAGATGCAGAAATTGAAGATTTACATTTTGATAATACTAAGCTTTTTGATGCTCTTGATAAATCATAATATTCTATTCTAAATAAATTACTCTAAAAATGTAGATAGTTTTAGAGTAATTTATTTTTATTTTAATTAAACAAAATAGAATAGTAGATAATTTTGGAGTAAAATAATAAAATGTAGATAGTTTTAGAGTAATTTTATACACATAAAACTATTTTATACACATTTTTTTATTCTATAAAGATTATAATTCAATTTATAATATATATTCTCTACATTTTTTATTAACTTTATCCACTTTTATAATTATTATAAATCTAAATGTAGATAAAAATAGAGTAATTTGGTCTTTTAAGTCAAATTTATTACTACATAAAAAAATTTCAAAAAATTATGTAGATAAAATCAAAGTAAAAATGCATTAAATTCAAAATATGTAGACATTAAAGTGAAAAAAATTGTCTTTTTTTCACTAATGTGGATAAAATCAAAGTAAATTAATCAATTTGCAAAAAAAACCCATTTAATGTTAAATTAGAGCCTGGAAAGGTGGTGATTAATGTGGATAATTTTGCAAATATTGGTAAAGCTGTCCTTATACAGGCACTTGGTCTCCAAAAAAATTATCAGGAGATTATAGAATCTACAAAAGAGATTATTGACTATAATAACAGTGCTTGTACTGACTGTAAATGGAAACATTATTTAACTGTATTTGATAATAATAGTGATTTATGTAAACAGGCTAAGGATATATGTAATAACTGTCCGCATAAACAGATCACCACTGTTAATACATATAAGAAAATATATCATAATGAAAAAAACAAATATGGTTATAAACCACGACTTAAGAACAATGCTCTTAAGCTCCTTATTCTGCTTAATTTTAACCATCCTGACAGATTTGGAATTATTAAAAATATTGATGTAAGAGAACTTTCCAATACACTTGATTGTAATATCCGTACTGTTTTTAATAATCTTAATATACTTCAGGCATATAACTATATTTCTTATTGTAAACTTGATACATATATTGTAAATCTTTGTCTGTCTGATTATGACTCCTACTATCTTCCTGCTCAGAAAGGTGGACGAGGCTTTATTGTTATGTCAAAAAATCTTTTAGACCAGTTAATAAGTTTAGATAATCTTGTATCACTTCGTATACATTTGCGTGAACTTATTGAACTTGATAGTCTCAATGCCAAAGGACCTTTTACTGCTATATCTAAAAATATTAAGGATATTAAAAGAGTTCTTCCTGATTATTGTAAACCTTGTATTATAAAAAAATCCATAAAGAATTCTAATAATATATTTGATATAACAATAAATGATGCCAGTATTCGTTTTGAAATAAAAAATGAATTTAATTGTAAATTACAAAAAGAGAACTGTTTTAATGAATATTGTAAACTATTTGATAATTTTATTGTTGAATTTAATAATGCTGTTTCCCTCATTAATACTAATAATTCATATGATTTAAAATTCAAATCATTTTTTGATGTTCACACTTTATATAAACCAGAAGAATATTCTATGATTTCTTTTAAAGATTATGAGATTGAAGATATGGCACAGTTATCAATACAATACTCGTATGATATGGTTCTTGAGGCTTACCGGACAATTTATATAACCTACATCCTTGAAGATAAAAAAATTAATAACCTTGGAGGACTTCTAAGGACAATTGTTTTATCACAACTTAATAATTCTTTAATGGCTGCCTGACAGACAGTCTTTTTTTCGTGTCTTTTTTCATATTTTTTTTAATTAAATTTATGTTTTTTCACTTTTCCCTGTTTTTTAATACACAAATCATTTTTATAGAATATGTACTATATTTAATATATATTTATTGATACAACTTACTTCTATTTTATTATAATAAATTATCCACAAATAACATTTTTTCAACCAAATAAGGAAAAATTACAACTATTTTCTTCATTAAATATACTATTAGTAAAAAGAAAAAAACAAAATAATGAAATTATTATACATCTGCAAACAACAAAAACTCTAATAATATAACTTTTCAACAGGCAATTTATAAAAAAATAACCAGTTATAATCATCATATTTGTGATAATAACTGGTATTACAAAATATATATTTATCAATATCTGTTTATTTAATAATGTAATGTTATACAATTCATATTATATAAAAAATTAGGTTGAAAATTATAATAATTCATTTATATATAAGGTACTGGAGGAAATTCTAAAATTATATACACTGCCGCCGAAGAGAGTGCAGACGATATAATAGAAATTATAGATGATAATAAAATACCTTTATAACCATTATTGCAACCGGACTTAACGATAATTCATGTGACACTAATAAAACCGGTACAAATGATATTCCTATACAAAATACTCATGAAAATGTTAAAACATCTGATATAAATAATCTTTTAGCTAAGTCAAAAAAGAAAGAAAATGAACTTGTTATCCCGGCTTTTTTGCAATCAAGAATGAAAAGGTAGGAAATCTGCTATTTTCAAGTTGTTAAGTTATCTGCAATTGTAAATTAAATACTGATACATTATTTAATTCAAAGTTGCAGATAACCTGACAAACTAAATATGAAATTTTTACATAAATTGATGATAATATATAAATTACAATTTCATAATATTATATTTTTAATTTATTCATTTATACTTACTAATAAATCATCCATTCGCCTTTTTAATAATTCTACTCGTATTTTTAAATCTGGATCATGTTGAAGTGTTTGTTTATTATTTTTTAGAACATCAAAATTATTTTCCAAAAGATTTAATGCCTGCTCTGTTTTTGCAATAGATGATATACGTTTTAATTCAGAGTCAGATATTGATGTGTTTTTTCTTTCTTTGTCTTTTTGTTGCTGCTTTATTTTTTCGAGATTGGTTTCAAGTTTATGCTTTTCTTTTTCGGCCTGCTCTTTGGCATCTGTAAGAAATCTTATTTCATCTTCCAGATCCTGTCTTGATCTAACTATATGGTTATCTTTATTTTCAAGCTCCGTTAAGCGTTGCTGAAGTTTTTTTACGGTAAGCTCTTTTTCTTCTATCTGTTTAGATGCCTTTTCATATTCCTCTTTATATTTTTTTGCTTCTTTTTCACGTTCTTCTGATAATTTCTTTATAGTTTGGAATTCGCTATTTTCTACTTCACCTTTTTTATGGATAATCTTAAGGATATCCTGTTGTGCACTTTCATCCAGCTTACCAAATTTATCAGCTTGATTTAGATCAATACCATTCTCATTTAACAGATTACTTAATTCTGGAATTAGTTTTTCAGCAGTTGTATATTTTCTAGCCTGTCTTTCGGAAATATTAAGCTGATGGGCAATTTCAGCATTGATATTTTTTATTTCTCCTTTGAGTTTCTTTGCTTCATATAGCTCCTTTAAACGTGATACTTCCCATCTCTTTACTTCCATTGAAGTCTCTCTTACATCGTGGTTGGCAGATATAAGCATGATTTCCTCATCTATTTCGGATATATCAGATTTTTCCACTTTACATGGAATTCCGGTTGGGAAAAGTTCATTATATTCTTTATCTGACATGGCACAAATCGCATGATATCTTCGTTCACCAGATATAAGTCTATAATTATTCTGTTCAGCATCAAATAATACGGATAAATTATGACGCAGTCCATTTTCAATTATACTTTCTTTTAATGATTCTATTCCATCCTGAGTATATTTTTCATTTTTAGGATTAGATATGATTCTGTCTTTCGCTATAAATTGAAAATTATATTGTGCATTAGCCTGAAGTTCTTTTAATTTATCACCGCCGGCACTATTTAATACTCCGTTATTAGTTCGTCCGACACTGAATGATTTCTTAGCCATTATTGATGATCTCCTTTCAGAAATTTGGCAAGCTCACGAAAATGCTTGTTGTCCATCAGACCTAGATAATTTACTAGTTCTATATAATCCTGTGCGGCTGTACTTTTCTTATCATATGAAAGAAGTGGTTCAAATATTGTATTAGATTCACTGACAGCTATGCAGTTTCTTATGGATATAGGAATGAACTTATCACCAAACATTCTTTCATAGTCTTCAAACATTTGTTTGTATATTGTTGTTCTTCCGGTTATTCTTGTCATAAATAAGCCGGCAAATTCTATACTTAATGAATACTTTTTATTAAGATCTTCAATAGTCTGGAAAAGAGACATCAAACCATCATAAGAAAAATTATCTACATTAACAGGTGTTATTATCTTATCGCTTGCAATTATTGCACAGGAGGTAAGATATGACTTAAATGGTGAGTTGTCAATGATTATATAATCAAATTCATCTTTAATATAATTAAGATTATTTCTGAAATATAATTCAACATTCTTTTCTTTACTTACATCGTAAATTTTATATATTAACTGGTTGAGTTCTCTGGATGCTGATAATAATGAAATATTATCATAATCAGTTGGTGTTATAAAATCCATTACAGATTCTTTTCTTAATTGCTTCTCACAGAACAAATGTTCATAATTGATATCAAGATTATCAACTGCTCCAAATACTTTGGATGTATTCATCTGTGGATCTAAATCTATTATCAGTATCTTGTATCCTGAAATTGATAGTATCTGTGCTATTGTAATAGCGGATGTTGACTTACCTACACCCCCTTTTTCGTTAATTAAACTTATTACCTGAGACATATTAAACCTTCCTTTGTTTTTATTTACTGTTATCAAACAGTTCATATGTTCGATTGCGTTACTTATTATATTTTTATTATACATGATTATCCCCTAAAATCAAGCTTTTTAATAAAATTTACTTAATTATATGAGAAAATATTAATAATATTCCTATTTTTAAGAAATATATAATACATCATATTTGCACTTCTTATAAATCTGATATTTTTAACATAATAAAAATGAACTGAGTTTACTTTTTAATACATTTAAGAACTGTATTTATTATATAAATTTCTAATTAAATTATAATTATTATTAAAGCACTTTTAAAATATACTACAATATATTTCATGTATTATAAAAAGAATGTCACAATGAAAATTATATAATTGTATTTATTAGAAGCAGATTTTGAACTGAGTTCATTTTTATAAAATATAATAGTAACTATATATTGTATAAGAATTAGAATTGGGTTTGAAATTATATTAAATAATAAAAATAATAAATCATCAGGTTGATATAACCACGAAAGTCTTAAATTGATTTGTAAGATATATAAAC
>OGHY01001003.1_pt1 | contig 13898 bp, 9 predicted proteins | sample 1571541 | NCBI WGS metagenome assembly OGHY01 (sample SAMEA2581943, study PRJEB24529) | metagenome | biome: Human gut stool | place: China | collected 2011
ATATCCATCATACCTTTTACCCATACTTTGTGGGCTGCATCGTAATTCTGATTCGCTTCCTTCATGGCGATAGCGGTTTTCAGTATACCGTCGGTAATGGAGTATTTGAATAATATCATCCAATCATATCCTATCTTATATAGGCTTGGCTTTTTGATGAACTTCTCAAAGTTTTTGGGATTACCGAAGATGGAATGTTCGAAACATTCGTCGATAAATGCATCTATACTTCCTTTGAAGCGTGAATTGATGATTTCAAAGATATTGATCCGTTGTTCTGCCGGAATATAATTAGCATAGGTTTTCAACATTTCTTTTCCCACCATCCGTTCTACTTCGGGGAAAGGAACAGATGAGAAGTATTTTTCACCTTCCTTTTTCAGTTTTTGAGTCGCTTCTTTTATCTGCCCCTTGTCTTTCGATTTCAAGGCAGCTACCAATTCCATAGTGGAAGGAATACGCATGAAGTCAAGAGCTGTCACTAATGCTTCATTCAAGGCTTGTTGATGGTAGAGTGCATCACGACGATGAGCTACAATGGAACGGATTTCATCGAATGCTTTTTGGTAAGAGTCATCTCCTTTTTCACGACCGCGTGCCAGGAGTTCTTCTTGTTGTGCACGCTTAGTATCTAAAACCTTGAGCCGTACCAAACCTTCGTTCATACCAATCGCGTTTTTCCAATAGTTGGCCGATGATGCATATTTGCTGGCATAATGAATACGTACGGCAGGATCTTTAAGCATTTGCTCCATAAGTACCTTTTGACGTGCTCCACGTACATGTTGGCGCATGAAATTGGTTGTTTGCATCCGTTCCTCCACTTCATCGGAAATCATGTATCGCCAGTTACGTCCCGGAAATCCCATGACAAAGGTAAAATCACCTTCTTGTACACCGGCCAGGCTGATGGTGAGATGCTTCTTCACTTTTAACGGTACATTGTCTTTCGAATAGGCTGCCGGTTTTCCGTTCCTGTCCGCATAAATGCGGAACAGCGAAAAGTCACCCGTATGGCGCGGCCACATCCAGTTGTCGGTATCCGCTCCGAACTTTCCAATGGAAGAAGGAGGGGCACCGACCATACGGATATCACTGTACACGGTTTTTATGAACATATAATATTTGTTCCCGCCGTAAAAGGCTTTGAGCTCCAGTTTGGTAGCGGGAGTAACTTCTATGTTCTCGGCTTTGGCAAACCGTTCCGCTACTTTACTAAGATAGCCGGGGGACAGGTAATTGATTCCGTCAGGATCCGGATCTTTTTTCAATTGCTCTTTGACGTAATCCGTCACATCAAGAATCCGATCGATATAAGTAACGGTCAGTCCCGGAGTAGGGAGCTCCGCATCGCGGTTCATCGCCCAAAAGCCTTCTGTCAGATAGTCGTGCTCCACGTTGCTGTGTTGCTGGATGGCTCCGTAACCACAGTGGTGGTTAGTCAGTACCAATCCTTCGGAAGAGATAACCTCTCCCGTGCATCCTCCTCCGAAGTGTACGACTGCATCTTTCAAAGAAAGACCGTTGGAATTGTAAACCTCTTCAATAGGAATCTCAAGTCCAAGCTCGCGCATGGCAACTTCATTCTGTGTTTTCAAGTCGGTCAGCATCCACATACCTTCGTCGGCGTGGATACTGAGCGTTGCCAATGAAAAGACTGCAAATAGGATTTGTTTTTTCATTTATTCTACAATTGTCATTTCGTTTATCAGATGTCCGCAGTTTCCTAATTTCTCCAAGATGAACAGGACATAGCGGATATCCAGATTGATGCAACGTTGCAGGTTGTTGTCAAAGTTGATATCACCACTCAGCGATTCCCAGTTTCCATCGAATGCACAACCGATCAGTTCTCCGTTCTCATTCAGAACCGGACTGCCTGAATTACCTCCGGTGATGTCATTGGTTGAAAGGAAGCAAACCGGCATATCACCGTTCGGCAAAGCATAACGGCCGTAGTCCTTTTTCTCTATCAGCTCTTTCAACTTGGCAGGTACGACAAACTCACGATCTTCCGGATTTTCCTTTTCCAGAATACCCTTGGTAGTAGTGTAGTAGTTATAGTGTACACCGTCTTTCGGGTCGTAAGGTTTCACGTTACCGTAAGTCAGGCGGATTGTAAAGTTCGCATCCGGATAAGAAGGAACAGGTAATTTCATTTCACCCAAACCGCGGATGTAGGTTTTGTGTAATAAGGCCAATTCCTTGTCCATATCCTTCAACTGTCCTATGAGTTGTTCGAGTAAATCATATTTGGACTGGCAATATTGCAAAGCCAGGTCGTTATCAATAGCTTTTACGGTCGGTTTCTTGATAAACTTCTCGAAGTTTGCACGATTGGCAAAAATGGAATTGTCATACATATCATCGATAAATTTATTATAGTCGCCTTTATATTTCTGTTCGATAAGTTTGTAGATAGACGGACGTTGCTCTGCCGGAATCATTTCCGCATAAAGAGGGAACAATGCTTTGGCCACCTTACGGTCTACTTCGTGGTCATAGTCTTTGTTATGAATCTCATCATATGTCTCTTTCAGAGCTTCGATACGTACTTTAATCAAAGAATCGTTCTTTTCTACCAATGCTTCCCGAGTTTTGGACAGCAGGGTACTTCCGAACTCGATAGCTCCGAAGAACGTTTCTCTTAAACAAGTGAACTGATAGTTGAGAGGAGCTGTCTTGGCTACCAAGTCATCTATCTTCTTCACTACCTCCGCATAATCGGTATTGTTCTGCTTTCTGGCAAATTCAGCGAATTTGGCTTCCTGTGCCGCTTTTGTGCCCAGTACATCATTATCGATAATTGCCTTGTTCATTCCGATGGAATTTTTCCAATAGTTGCTGGAACCTGCATATTTGTTGGCATATTGGATACGGATCTTGTCACTGGCGTTCATTACTTCTTTCAAAACAGCCAGACGGGCTCCACGAATGCGGATGCGCGGCTCGTTTTCCGATTCCATGCGTTCTTTTACTTCCGATACGGTCAGATAACGGCTTGTACTTCCGGGAAATCCCATAATCATGGCATAGTCTCCTTCTTTCAAGCCCTTGATAGAAATAGGCAAATGTTTTTTTGTTTTCAAAGGAGTATTGCTTGCACTGTATTCTGCCGGTTCTCCGTTGGCATCCGCATAAATACGGAACATAGAGAAGTCACCGGTATGACGGGGCCACATCCAGTTATCTGTTTCTCCGCCAAACTTACCGATAGAAGAAGGAGGAGCTGCCACCATACGCACATCCGGGTATACTTTCTTATAGAACATATAGAATTTATTTCCGGCATAGAATGGAAGTGCTTGCGGTACGATTCCTTTCTTATCTTTCAGATCACTTTTAGCATTGACAATATCAGTGATATCTTCGATACGTTCGATAAATGTAAATTTCAATCCTGGAGTAGGAAGTTCCATCTCTCTGGAAGTAGCCCAGAAACCATCCGTCAGGTAATCGTGTTCGACGCTGCTATGTTGTTGGATGGAAGCATATCCGCAATGGTGATTGGTCAGAATCAATCCTTCCGGTGAGATAATCTCTCCGGTACAGCCTCCTCCGAAGATACCGACAGCGTCTTTTAGGGAAACTCCATGGGGGTTATATAAATCTTGCGCTTCCAGTTTCAAGCCTTGTTTTTTCATCATGTCTATGGAATGCTGCTGTTGCATTAGCTGCAATAACCACATACCTTCATCCGCTTTAGCGGAACATACGATTAGCGCAGTCAGCGCCAATAAATAAAGTTTTAGTCTATTCATTCTTTAATGCTGATAATTAAAATATTTATGATTCTATTTTGTCTTTTCCACTCTCAACTCTCAACTTTCCACTCTCCACTTCTCAAAGCTTCCATGATATTGGCAGGTGGACGTTGGTTCATTAATTCATTCTTCATGAAATCCATATAAGGCGCTACGTGCTTAAAGAATTGGTAATATCCTTTGCACAGATAATTCAAGCCGGGTTCGTCTTCCGATGTACGACTGAAGCGATTCTTCGGACATTCTCCGTTGCAGGCAAACAGGAATTCGCATTCCTTGCACTGTGTGGGGAGAGATTGGTATTTCATGTTGCCGAAGTGATGTTGGCGTTCACTGTGCATCATTTCCACCAATGTCTGATTATAGATGTTTCCCAGTTTATATTCGGGGAAAACGAAGTGGTCGCATGAATATACATCACCGTTGAATTCCATAACACCGGCGTGTCCGCAAGTTTTTGCCATCGTACATATTCCCGGCTGTTCACCCATCCAGTTTGCCAGCGTAGAGTCGAATATCTGTATGTAGTAGTTGCCTACGTCTTCTTTCACCCATTCGTCAAAAAGAGTACACAGGAAATTGCCCCATTGCTCCGGAGTGACGGAGAAATCGGCCAATTTTCCTTCCTTGTCTTCGGCAAGAGAGGCGAGATGCCGTCCGTCTTGATGCGGAAGAATACGTTCGACGATAGGGGCAAACTGTATATAATGGCAATCTATCTCTTTGAAAAAGTGATAGAAGTCCAGCGGATAGTCAGCGTTAAAGTCATTGACAACGGCCATTGCATTCCATTCTACATTGTGTTTTTTCAGCAGATTGATACCCTGCATCACTTTCACGAAGGAAGGTTTGCCCATTTTGTTTTTGCGGTATTCGTCATGAAACTCCTGTGGGCCGTCGATGGAAACTCCTACCAGCCAATTGTTGTCGTAAAAGAACTGGCACCATTCGTCGGTGAGCATTGTTCCGTTCGTCTGAATACAGTTGTCGATGGTACGTCCGCGAGCATATTTCTTTTGCAACTCCATAGCCTTCTTATAGAAAGAAAGCGGGCGCATCAGCGTTTCACCCCCGTGCCAGGTGAAAAGCACCTGCGGCATGGTTTGTGAGTTAATGTACTCGTCGATAAACTTTTCCAGAAGTTCATCGCTCATTACGTGTTTCAGATTGTCTTTGTATAGGTTGGCCTTTTCCAAATAGTAGCAATAGTCGCAGGCTAGGTTGCATACGGCACCCACCGGCTTTACCATCACATAAAGCGGTTTGGCAAAAGGGGCATAAGTTGATGTTTTCATAACCGCAAAATTAGGTAAACTAAATGAAAAAAAAAGCCTTCTCCGTATGTTTATAAGGATTATTAAAGAAAAGAGACTTACAAGATTTAAATATTGATAAAATGTTTCTCTGAAAAATGAATCGGTTGTACCTTTGCACGCAGAATCAAATGAATAGACGAACGTGAATAAACTTTTACCTTTATTGTTTTTGCTCCCGTTTCTGGCTTCCTGCACTAATAAGTACAAGATCGAAGGAACATCTTCAGTGAATAGTCTGGATGGAAAAATGCTGTATCTTAAGTCCTTGCGTGATGGTGAATGGGTGAAACTGGATTCTGCCGAGGTAGCGCACGGTCTGTTCTCCATGAAAGGCAAAGTCGACTCCGTACAGATGGTGACACTTTATATGGATGATGAAAGCATAATGCCGATTGTGCTGGAAAATGGAAAAATCAAGGTAAACATCAGTAATTCGGATATCAAAGCGGTGGGTACTCCTTTGAATACGGCACTATACGAGTTTATTGAGAAAAGGAACCGACTGGAGGAAAGTATCGGAGAGTTGGAACAGAAAGAAACCCGTATGGTGATGGACGGAGGTGATTTGGATGAGATTCATTCACAATTGGCAGTGGAAGGAGATTCGCTGATGAAAGAGATGAATCAATATGTGAAAACTTTCATTTCCACCAACTACGAAAATGTGTTGGGACCCAATGTGTTTATCATGCTTTGCAGTTCGTTGCCTTATCCTATTATGACTCCGCAGATAGATGATATCATAAAAGACGCTCCTTATTCTTTTAAAAGCAATAAGCTGGTAAGAGAGTTTCTTTCGAAGGCGAAAGAGAATATGAAACTGATAGAAGAGCACAAGCGTCTGGAAGAGAATGCTTCGGTAAAGAAGTAAATATAACTTCTCATTATCGGTCTTGATCTTCGTTCTTTATCATTCCCTTATGTTTCTCCGGTAAAGCACTTTCAACGGCGGCGTATGCTTCCGCCATAGTTGCTTTGATATTTTCCATACCTTTTCCTTTAGGCGGAATAGGCTCATGAATCGTGAGAATCATGCGGTGACGGTGTATCCATTTGCCTGTACGCGGGAGGATCTCAAATGAGCCGTCAATGGTGACGGGCACTACTGCCAGTTGTAAGTCATCCGCCAATTGAAAAGCTCCTTTTTTGAAATACCCCATGTGTCCGGTGAAAGTACGAGCCCCTTCCGGGAAAACGACCAAAGATACTCCGTCTTTCAAAGAGTCCTTTGCCTGCCGGATCGTTTCCAACACTTTCTTCGGACCGGACCGGTCTACAAAAATGTGCCCTGCGCTTTCGCAGGCTTTTCCAACGAATGGTAGTTTACGCAGACTTTTTTTCATCATCCATTTAAAGTTTCTTCCGATAAAACCGTAGATCAGGAATATGTCGAATGAACCTTGATGGTTGGGTACAAAAATATAGGAAGTCTTATCATGCAACTTTTCACGTCCTTGAATCTTTACGGGAATCAGCAGGAACAGACAGATTAATTGTGACCATATCTTTCCCGGATAATATCCCCAGATGTGGGCTCCTCCCAAAAGAGAACCTACGATGGTGACGAGTGCCGTAAGGATAGTCAACACTAATAATATAGGTAAAGCGATGCAAATCTGATAAATATAATACAGTATCTTCATAGGGTTGGATTTTTATCCTGCAAATATACATGATTATTGTAAAAAAGAGATGCGGATACCATATAATCTTTTCGATTGTGTTATTTTTGTCTCTCGTTATTAGAGATAGCTGTTAAAAATATGATACGTATATTACATACTGCCGATTGGCACTTGGGGCAAACGTTCTTCGGTTATGACCGTACGGAGGAGCATGAGGCGTTTTTAGATTGGCTGGCGGGAGAAATCCTCCGGCAGGAGATTGATGCATTGATTATAGCCGGAGACGTGTTTGATGTTTCCAATCCTTCGGCTGCTTCCCAAAGTATATATTATCGGTTTATATACCGGGTTACGGCGGAGAATCCCAATCTGCAAATTGTGATTGTTGCCGGAAATCATGATTCAGCGGCACGTCTGGAGGCTCCTTTACCTTTGTTGCAGGCTATGAGAACAGAGGTCAGGGGAGTGGTACGTAAGCTGGAAGGCGGAGCGGTTGATTACGACCATCTATGCGTGGAACTGAAGAACCGGCAGGGAGAAGTTGAATTACTTTGTATGGCGGTTCCTTTTTTGCGTCAAGGAGATTATCCGGTAGTGCAGACAGAGGGGAATCCTTATGCGGAAGGGGTTCGTGAACTTTATACGCAGCTTTTGCGAAGGTTGTGGAAACGCCGTAAGCCGAATCAGGCCATTCTTGCCATAGGTCATCTGCAAGCTACCGGTTCGGAGATTGCAGAAAAGGATTATAGTGAACGCACAGTGATAGGCGGACTGGAATGCGTGTCACCGGAGGCTTTTCCCGAACAGATCGCTTATACGGCTCTAGGACATATTCATAAAGCGCAATGGGTATCTGGCCGGGAGAATGTACGCTATGCGGGAAGTCCGATTCCGATGTCTTTTGCCGAAAAGCATTATCATCACGGAGTGGTAATGGTGACTTTTGACGAAGGGTGTGCGGTAGATATCCGACGGATAGAATGTCCGAAATCAATACCTTTGATAAGCGTTCCGAGCGGTGAGCCGGAATTGCCTGAAAAGATATTGGAGATGTTGGGCGAATTGCCGGAGACGGAAGGAACCGCTCCCTATTTGGAAGTGAAGGTTTTGCTGGAAGAGCCCGAACCCATGCTTCGGCAGGAGATAGAGGATGTTTTGGCGGATAAAAATTATCGCCTGGCACGCATTGTCTCTTCTTACCGTACTGGTGCGGAAAATGTGGAGAAAGAGGAGACGGACTGGAAAAAAGGATTACAGGAGATGTCACCGTTGCAGATTGCACAGTCTGCATTTGAGAAGATTTATCAGTCAGAAATGCCGGAGGATTTGGTTGATTTGTTTCAGGAAGCCTATCTGGCTGCCACCCGTAAAGAAGAAGAGGAGGAAAGATGAAAATATTAGCTATACGATTGAAGAATCTTACTTCCATTGAAGGGACGGTGGAAGTGGATTTCACCGCTGAGCCATTGCGATCGGCCGGCATATTCGCTATTTCTGGTCCTACGGGAGCGGGAAAGTCAACCTTGTTGGATGCGTTATGTCTGGCGTTGTATGATAAAGCGCCCCGTTTCGCCGCTTCGGTGGAAAGTGTGAATCTGGCGGATGTAGGGGATAACCGGATTAATCAGTCCGATGTGCGTAACCTGTTGCGTCGTGGTACAAGTGACGGTTATGCAGAAGTTGATTTTCTGGGAGTGGACGGACGCCGTTACCGCTCTTGTTGGTCGGTGAGACGTACGCGGAATAAAGTGAGCGGCTCTTTGCAGCCGCAAATGATGGAGGTGAAGGAGCTGGATACGGGGAAAGAATTTCAAGGGACGAAGAAGGAGTTGCTGGCACAATTGGTTGAGTTGATCGGGCTGACGTATGAGCAGTTTACCCGTACCGTATTGTTAGCTCAGAATGACTTTGCCACTTTTTTGAAATCTAAAGGAGCGGCTAAGGCGGAGTTGCTTGAAAAACTGACGGGGACCGGAGTGTATTCTTTCATTTCGCAGGAAGTGTTTGCCCGGAATAAGGCAGCGCAGGAAGAGATAGCTTTGATTCATAATAAGATGAGTGTGATTGAATTGATTCCGGAAGAGGAACAGCTTGCCTTGCAGAAAGAAAAAGAGTTGTTGGCTGAAAAGCGTTCGGAAGGAATTAAATTGCTGGCGGAACAGAATGCGCAGTTGAATGTTGTCCGTTCATTGAAGACGCAAGAGGAACTCCGGACAAAGAAGCAGAAAGAGGAACAAGGAGAACAGGCCAGACTAAAGACCGCTTTGGACACATTGGCCTCGCAGGAGGAAGGCTTGGTTCGTTTCAAAGCCCAATGGGAAGCTATACAGCCGGACTTGAAGCGAGCCCGTCAACTGGATGTGCAGATACAGTCCCAACAAGAGGGTTATATACAGTCTCAACAACTATTGCAGGCAGCCCGCAAGCAGGTGCAGGAGCAGGACAAGAGAAAACGGATGGTTGAGGAACAGTTGCATTTGTCTTATCAGACCTTACGTCGTCTATTGAATGTTGCAGGGACAGAAGACAGTCTGCTGCTTGAACAGGTGGAAGAAACTTTACGGCAGGAAGAGGGAAATTTGTCTGCCGGAATAGAAACGAACGAGAAACGTCTGGAGCGGTTGAATGCTTTCGGATATCCGTCGTTAGCTGAAGAACAGGTCAAGTTGCAGAAAGAATTGGCACGTCAGCAGAATATCCGGCAATTGACGGAAGCGTTGAAGAAGTCGATGTCGGAAATAGAGCATTTGGAAAAAGAGACGGCAGATTGTTCGAAGGAGCTTTCGGAACGGGAAGTTGCCTTGAAAACAGTACAACGTCTTTATGAAAACGCCCGCATGGCGGTAGGGAAGGATGTGAAAGCTTTGAGGCGGCAATTGGAGGAAGGAGAAGCCTGTCCGGTTTGTGGTAGTACTTCGCATCCGTATCATCGGGAACAGGAAGTGGTGGATACTCTTTTCCGGAATATGGAGCAGGAGTATAATGCGGCAACAGCGGTTTATCAGCAGGTGAACAATCGGAGCATTGCCTTGCAACGTGATTTGGCACATCAGAAGATGATTGCGGGGCAGGTACGTGAACAGTTGTCGGCTTTCCAAAAAGAAAGCGCCGACACCGGAAATGAGGAACAGATACAACAATGCTTGGGAGAACTGGCGAAGCTTATTTTAGAATACCGTAATCTGTATGCGGAATGGCAGCGGGGTGATGAAGAGATAAAGAAGCTGCGTTCGCATTATGAAGCCTTGCGTGAGAATGTTTCCCAATGCCGTTTAGCCATGCAAAAGGTATCGGCTGCCAATGAACAGTCGGTGCTATTACAGAATGCCGCGATTGCCGAACAAAAGCGTTTTGAGGTGATAGAGAAAGCATTGGATACACTTCGTCGGGAACGTTCGGGCTTATTGAAAGGAAAGAGTGCCGATGAGGCGGAAGCCGCCGTAGCAAGGAGGGAAGGAGAATTGAATCTGGCGTTGGAGAAAGCCCGTAAGGAGGTAGAGACGGCTCAAAACGGACTTTCCGGCTTGCAAGGAGAGCTGAAACAGATTGCTTCGTCTATTGAAGAGTTGCAAGTGCGGCAGAAGCAAATCGAATTCCCCGAACAGCTTCCGGAAGCAATAAAGAAACAACAGGAGGAGAATCTGAATACGGAACGCAGTCTTTCCATTATTGAAGCCCGTTTGTTGCAGCAGGCTAAGAATAAAGCGGTGGTGGAGCAGATAGCAAAAGAACTTTCAGAGAAACAATCGGTTGCCGACCGTTGGGCAAAGTTGAATAAGCTGATTGGCAGTGCGGATGGAGCAAAATTCAAAGTCATAGCGCAAAGTTATACCTTGAATCTGTTATTGCTTCATGCCAACAAACATTTGTCTTATCTTTCCAAACGCTATAAATTGCAACAGGTTCCCGGTACATTGGCCTTGCAGGTTGTCGACTGTGATATGTGCGATGAGATACGAACGGTTTATTCCCTTTCCGGAGGCGAATCATTCTTAATCTCGCTGGCATTGGCATTGGGATTGTCATCTTTATCCAGCAATAATTTGAAGGTGGAGTCGCTTTTTATAGACGAAGGGTTCGGATCTTTGGATGCGGAAAGCCTGCGTACGGCTATGGAAGCATTGGAGCAACTGCAAATGCAGGGAAGAAAAATAGGCGTGATCTCTCATGTGCAGGAAATGAGCGAACGGATTTCCGTTCAAGTGCAGGTACACAAGAAAGTGAATGGAAAGAGTGTGCTTAGCGTTGTAGGATAAGCACACTCTTTCCTCTTTATTATCTGAATTCGTTTAATTCGTTCAGATTCTTTTTGATTTCGTGGATACGGTTTAGGAACTTCTTGCGGTAAATCCATAAGATCAGTCCGAGACCGCCTCCCCATAACAGGACAAAAAAGGAAATCATGCCTATACCGTATTGCCATACTTGCCAGTAAATGAATGAAAGAACAGCCAATACCAGAAGGAAAAAGATAGCAAACAGACGCTCTCTGATGGTCCATCGGTGGATGCGGTTGACACGGCTGATTACTTCTATCAAAGGCATTTCGTCTACTCGGGTCCGCTGGAGGTAGCGGGTAGTGACGATATCCCAGCAAAGTGCGGGAATCCAGGCAAGAAGGATAATGATATAGATAAGGTTCAGCCTGTTGTGCAACAGGACTTCCGCCAAGAACAGGATCAGTATCGGCAGGGAAATCAGAATCAGCTTTATGTTCAGATTGGCAATGGCGTGAATGCCCTTGCCGGTATGTCCCAGCAATTTCGAAAGTTCCTCTTCTTTAATGAGCTCTTTGTCCTTCAGGTGCTCATCGAGTACATTCCAGGATTTCTTCAATTCTTCCAGTTCCATATATCTTTAGTCTTCCTTTTTCATTTTTTTTAGTTTGTCTTTGATGCGGCTTAACTTGGTAGCCACATTCGTTACCGTCAGTCCGGTAATCTCCGCAATCTCCTCGTAACTCTTCTCTTCGAGATAGAGCAGGATGATGGATTTGTCGAGTTGCCCCAATTGATTGATCATCCGGTAAAGCTGTTTCAGCATTTCATTGACCGGATCGTGCGCTTCGATACTCCAGTCAATCTCTTTGGTGAGGCTGACAATTTCCGGTATATTCTTTTCCTTGCGATAAAAACTGATGCAGGTGTTGAGGGCAATACGATAAATCCATGTCGATATTTTACACTCTTTCCTGTATTTTGGATAGGCTTTCCAAAGGTTCAGCACAACATCCTGGTAAAGGTCATTGAGAGGGGCATTGGGATTGGCGTACAGATAACACACCTTATAGATCACCCGTTCATATTCACGGATGACCGACAAGAATTCTTGTTCAACAGGCCTATCTGTTTCTGCCGACTGTTCCCTCATGAGCGTTATTGTAAATTGGCAGCCAGGAATTTGCGTATCTCTGCCACACTCTTATTCCGTCGGCGGGCATAATCTTCGAGTTGGTCTTCTCCAATCTTCCCTACTGAAAAATATTCGGAAGCCGGATGTGAGAACATAAGTCCGCAGACGGACGCGTGAGGATACATTGCCCCGTTTTCGGTCAGTGAGATACCTATCCGTTTCATATCCAATAGTTCGTCCAATAGGAAATTGACGGATTGGTCGGGCAAAGACGGATAACCGACCGCCGGACGAATACCTTGATATTTTTCAACTAGCAAATCCTCAATGCTTAAATTCTCATCTTTCGCATATCCCCATACTTCTTTTCGTACATACTCATGCATCTTTTCCGTAGCAGCTTCAGCCAGACGGTCGGAAAGAGTTTGGACAAGCAGATGTTTGTAGGGATCTTGCTCGTAAAGCCCTTCCATATCCGCATCGATGGAAGCGGCGAAAGCGCCGATCGTATCGGCTATGCCGGAAGATGACGGGCGCACAAAGTCACTTAAACAAAGGAATGGACTGCCGTCTCTTTTAGGTGTTTGCTGGCGGAGTAAAGGAAACGTGATGTATTGGTCTTGTTCTTTTTCAATCACCAGATTGTCTCCGTCGGAGTTTGCTTTACAGAGCTTGAAGATTGTCTTTACTTCATAATCCTTGTCGAGCAGATCCAGCATACGGTTGGCCTCTTTGAAAAGCTGCATGGCTTCGGAGGCTTTATTCCGTTCTTCTTCCGGAAAGGTGGTCAGCCATACGGCACGGCAGGCATCGCATCCGTGAATGTTGGCGATAGCTGCGAAACGTGGTTGGAACCCCCATGCGTGGAAAAAGTAAATCCAGTTGATGTAGGGGGCGACCGTATGTATTTTATAAGATAAGACTGTAGGTTGCATAATGGGGCTTGTTTTTCTGTTTGAGAAATTCACTTACTATCTGAACCTTAACTCTTGTCCACGATAGTTCTCGTCTATCTTTCCGTTATTATATAGCAGATGCCCGTTTGCAAAAGTCTTTTCTACTTTCCAATTGAATGTATGTCCCTCCAACGGGCTCCATTTGCATTTACTTAAAATGCAGTCTGCCGTTACCGTCCAATTGCTGTCCGGACGTACTAGCACAAGGTCTGCTTGATAACCTTTCCGGATGAATCCCCGATTCTGTATTTCGTACATTTGGGCAGGAGCATGAGCCATCTTCTCTACCACTTTCTCTATTGTAAATACTCCTTTGTCCACTAGTTCCAGCATACTGACCAGTGAAAACTGAATCATTGGCATTCCCGACATCGCTTTCAATGCTCCTCCTTCTTTCTCGCTTAGCAGGTGCGGAGCGTGGTCTGTTGCGATGGCGTCTATCAAACCGCTATTGACAGCCTCTTGCAGGGCCTTCCGATCTTTTGCTGTTTTGATGGCGGGGTTGCATTTGATGCGTGCGCCCAGTGTCCGGTAATCTTCCTCTGCGAAAAGCAGATGAGAAACACAGGCTTCTGCCGTGATTCGTTTCTGTGACAGAGGAGCGTTTGAGAACAGACTGAGCTCTTTGGCAGTGGAGATGTGCATGATATGCAGGCGGGCATTTGTTTCACGTGCCAGTTGTACCGCCAGCTCCGAAGAACGGTAACAGGCTTCCTCCGAACGTAGGAGCGGATGAAGGGACAGCGGGACATCTTCTCCGTACTCTTTCTTGAATTTATCCGTATTTTCTTTGATGATTCCCTGATCTTCACAGTGTGCTGCAATCAGTAAATCCGTACCTCCGAAGATATTGCGCAGACTTGCCATCCGGTCTACCAGCATATT
>OGHY01001004.1_pt1 | contig 13893 bp, 10 predicted proteins | sample 1571541 | NCBI WGS metagenome assembly OGHY01 (sample SAMEA2581943, study PRJEB24529) | metagenome | biome: Human gut stool | place: China | collected 2011
GTGCGACTCGCTTCTCCAGCTTCATGATCCCTGTCGAAACCATTACAAGCCCATAAATATATATTTCAGATGCAGCCCTTTCACACACAAGATATCATTTCCTGTGAATCAAAAAGACCACATCATCCATTCTTTTTCCATAAATTTCTTTAGTACAGATTCTTTACTTTGAAATCTCGCTCCGCCTCACGCCGCATATCCTTCTTTGCAATATCCTGACGCTTATCATACTGCTTCTTACCTTTTGCAAGCGCAATATCAACTTTTACAAGACTTCCTTTAAAGTATACCTCAACTAGAACTAAAGTATAACCCTTTTCTGCGATTTTTCCGATCAGCTTGCGGATCTCTGACTTATGCATCAGAAGCTTCTTCGGACGCAGCGGATCGCGGTTGAAGATATTTCCCTTTTCATAGGGACTGACGTGCATGCCATAAATAATGACTTCTCCGTTCTCGATACGGATAAACGCTTCCTTGATACTGCATTTTCCCATGCGCATGGATTTTACTTCCGTGCCATGCAGCTCAATGCCAGCTTCATAACGCTCCTCTAAGAAAAAGTCATGGTAGGCTTTTTTGTTGTTCGCAATCAGTTTTTTTTCTGTCTTTGCCATCATGCCCTTCCTTTCTTATCCAATATCCAGCCTGTATAGTATACCCCGAAATGCCGGGGAACGCAAGATGATTTTTTATTCTTCCTCATTCTCCCGCACCACACGAAAGTCGATTGTACGCAGTATCTTGTCAGTTCCTGTCACCATGACATGTACGCGCTGTCCTAGTTTATAGCGGATGTTCGTCACCTCGCCAACCAGCTCATAAGTACTTTCATTATAATGGAAATAATCATCTACAAGTGTTGTCACATGTACGAGCCCCTCCACCGTATTCGGAAGTTCCACATAAAATCCCCATTCGGTCACGCCGGAGATCACACCCTCAAACACCTCACCGATACGCTCTGACATATATTCCACCTTTTTCAGCTTGTCGGTCTCACGCTCAGCCTCATCCGCGCGGTGCTCCATCTCACTCGAATGTTTCGCAACTTCCGGCAGGATCTTGTCATAATGCTCTATTTTCTTTGCATTCATCCGTCCGCGCAGATTGTCCTTGATAATACGATGGATCTGCAGATCCGGGTATCTGCGGATCGGTGATGTAAAATGACAGTAATAAGGTGTTGCCAGTCCAAAATGACCGGTGCTCATGGTCGTATACTTTGCCTGCTTCATGGAACGCAGTGTCAGCCGGCTGATCAGTGCCTCCTCCGGCGTTCCATCGATCTTTTGCAGCAGCTTCTGCAGTTCTTTCGGATGCACTTCGTCCTGTCCGATATGGATAGAATAACCAAAATTATTGATAAATGTCGATAACTTCTTGATTTTTTCAGTATCCGGGTTGTCATGTGTACGGTATACAAACGGCAGTTCCTGCCAGAAATAATCCTGCGCTACCGTTTCATTGGCGATCAGCATGAAATCTTCGATGATCTTCGTTGCAACATTCCGTTCGTAAGGCTTAATCTCGACCGGTTTTCCCTTGTCATCGAGCACGATCTTCGTCTCCGGAAAATCAAAATCGATCGAGCCGCGCTTCATACGTTTTTTGCGCAGAATCGCAGCCAGTTCCTGCATCAGTTCAAACATCGGAACCAGTTCTTCATACTCTCTGATTTCATTTTCATCATGATCTTCAAGGATTTTTTTCACACTCGTATAACTCATGCGGCGGTCTACTTTGATCACGGACTCTGCAATCGTGTGATCGATCACATTTCCTTTTGTATCGATCGTCATCACACAGCTTAAGGTGAGGCGGTTTTCGCCTGCATTTAAAGAACAGATCCCATTTGACAATTTATGCGGCAGCATAGGGATCACGCGGTCGACTAAATAAACAGATGTACCGCGGGATAATGCCTCCACATCCAGTGCGCTGTGCTCCTGCACATAGTTTGAAACATCCGCAATGTGCACGCCAAGCTTATAGTTATCTCCCTCTTTTGTCAATGTGATCGCATCGTCAAGATCCTTCGCATCCTCCCCGTCGATCGTGACCGTCTGCCAGTCCCTGAAATCCATGCGTCCCGCCATATCTGCGGTGCTGACATCGTTCGAGACATTTTCCACCTGATGCATGATCTTTTCTGAAAATTCTACCGGCAGGTCGTAAGCCTTTACGATAGACATAATGTCTGTCCCCGGATCATTGATATGACCAATGATCTCAATCACTTTCCCTTCCGGTTTTCTTCCCTCTTTGCCGTAGTCCGTGATCTCGACCACGACCTTATGTCCGCTGACAGCTCCTTTCGAACGCTCCTGCGGAATAAAAATATCTGAACCGAATTTAGGATTGTCCGGCACGGCAAATCCAAACGTCTTACTTTTTTCATAAGTACATACGATTCGTGTGGTACCGCGGGATATAATTTTTGTAATCGTACCTTCCCTGCGTTTTCCACTATTCTCAGAAGTAACCGCCACCTGAACCGTATCCATATGAAACGCACCATGCACCTGTGATTCCGGGATGAAGATATCTTCCTCTTCCCCCTCGATGCTGACAAATCCAAAACCTCTTGCATGCGCCGTAAATGTACCGATTAAGTATTTTCCTTCTGATTTGATATATTTTCCCTTGGAAGTCACCTCGATCCTGCCATCCATCACAAGCGCGTCAAGTACTTCCTGCAGTTCACTGCGCTGGGATTTCGGTACTGATAAAACGACTGCCATCTCTTTTGCTTTCATCGGTACATAAAACTCATCGCAGATAAACTGGTAAATTGTCTTTTTCCGTTCTTCTAAAATTGTTTTCTCCATAAACCCCGTCCTTTTTTCTTAGGAATGATAAATGCCCGCTTCGCAAGCATTTCTGTTATCAAAGAATCCTGTTCCACAGGATTCACCGCCTGCGGCAGGCCACCCTGCGGCATAATCCATCTCCGACGCAGTGCTATCCCGCCCGGAGGGTTTTTTGATTCATAGGACGTAATTTCCTATGAATCAAAAAAATGACTGCCGCATCTGCGACAGCCATCCATTCATCTTAAAAAATACTCATATTTAATACCGCTGCAATCACGATAAACAAGATAACAAAAATTCTGGTCAGTTTTACTAACATACCTTCCATGGAACGTCCTTTGTTCTTGCCCCAATATGTGTCTGCTGCACCTGCGATTGCTCCAAGTCCTGCGGATTTACTTTCCTGCATTAAGATGATAACTGTCAATGCCACACTGATTATAATAAAAACTACAGTCAAAATTGTTTTTACAACTGCCACGATCGTTCCCTCCTAGGTTACAAACTCACAACTTTAATCATTGTAACATAGACGTTTCCTTTTTTCAACCCATTTTTTCAGCTTTCTGCTTTTCAGTGATTTCTTCCGGCACAAACACCGCATCCTCTGCCAGTTCCTCCTCAATGCGTAAAAGCTGGTTATACTTGCTGGTGCGCTCTGCGCGGCACGGTGCTCCCGTCTTGATCTGTCCGGCATTGACCGCCACTGCAAGGTCTGCGATAAATGCATCCTCCGTCTCCCCGGAGCGATGGGAAATGACCGTATGATATCCGGCTGACTTCGCCATCTCAATCGCATTTAACGACTCCGTCACGGTTCCGATCTGGTTTACTTTGACAAGGACTGCATTTGCAGCACCAAGTTTAATTCCGCACTGGATACGTTTGGGATTGGTCACAAACAGATCATCTCCGACAAGCTGTACTTTATCACCAAGTCTCTTTGTCAGTTTCTGCCATCCTTCCCAGTCATCTTCGAACAATCCGTCCTCGATAGAAACGATCGGGAACTGCTGCACGAGTTCCTCATACATGGCGATCATCTCTTCAGAACTTCTTGCGATCTCCTGTTCTTCCCCATTTCCCTTTGACTCTCCCGGAAATACATAGACGCCGCGCGCCTCGTCATACAGTTCACTCGCCGCCGCATCCATCGCATAAACGATATCCTCCCCGACACGGTAACCTGCCTTTTCCACCGCTTTTGAGAGATAAGAAAACGCTTCTCCCGTATTCTTAAAATCCGGTGCAAAACCGCCCTCATCCCCGACTGCTGTACTCATACCGTTTTCGTTTAAGATCTGGCGCAGAAAATGATATACTTCTGCACCCATTTTAAGGGCCTGTGAGAAACCGCGTGCTCCGACCGGCATGATCATAAATTCCTGAAAATCAAGCGTATTTTTTGCGTGGACACCGCCGTTGATCACGTTCATCATCGGAACCGGGAGCGTTTTGGCATTGGTTCCGCCAAGATAGCGGTATAATGGCATATCCAGTGCCTTTGCAGCCGTCTTTGCACAGGCAAGCGATACCCCGAGGATCGCATTTGCCCCAAGGTTTCCCTTATTATCGGTTCCGTCAAGTTCCACCATTGCGCGGTCTAATTTTGCCTGCTCTAACACATTCATCCCAAGCAGCATTTCCCGGATTTTTGTGTTTACATGATCCACGGTCTTCTGCACACCAAGGCCGAAATAATCTTTATCACCATCACGCAGTTCGATTGCCTCAAATCTTCCCGTACTTGCACCGGAAGGAACAGACTCTCTCGCCGTGATCTTTTTGCCGGTTGTCTCTGTCTCGGCAGTCACCTCGACCTCCACCGTCGGATTTCCTCTTGAATCCAATATCTGTCTTGCATGCACATCTGTGATCTTAATTTTTAATGACATAAAAAAATTCCCCTTTCACACAATCTTTTTCCGTAGTATGTGTAATCGGGGAATCATTTATAACTTTTTTACGGTAAAATAAATTTTTGCAGCGTCGTATATAAAAGTTTCGGATCGATCGGTTTTGCAAGGTGTTCATTCATCCCTGCTTCTTTCGTCTGTCTTCTGTCCTCATCTCCTGCGTTTGCTGTCATTGCAATGATTGGAAGTTCTTTGACATCTGCTCTGTCTAAAGCACGGATCTGTCTTGCTGCCTCAATTCCGTCTAAAACCGGCATGCGAATATCCATCAATATTGCATCAAAATAATATTCCGGGGCATCTGTCACAAGTTCCACCGCTTTCTTGCCATTTTCCGCTGTGACAACCTCAAACTGTTTCTTTTCCAAAAGTCCCTTTGCAACGATGACATTAAGCGGATGATCCTCAACAAGCAGAATCCGCTTTCCCTCAAAACTGATATTCTCTGTTCTTTCCTTCCGCGCCTTTTTCCGGCGGTCAAAACCAAGTTTTGCGGTCACGGTAAACACGGTGCCTTTTCCTTCCGCACTCTCTACCGTAATGTCACCATCCATCATCCTTGCATAATTGCGCGCAATGGACAGTCCCAGACCGCTCCCTCCATAAACACGGGTATTTTCTTCATGCTCCTGTGTAAAAATTTCAAATACTTTTGGCAGAAAATCTTTTGCGATACCAATTCCATTATCGGAAACGACTGCGGTCAGCTGTACTCTTCCATCCGTTTCCTGCTCTGCAACAGAGACGTTGACATTTCCACCTTTGGGGGTAAATTTCACCGCATTGTTGATCAGATTTACCATGATCTGTTCTAACCTTGTGGAATCCCCAATATACACTTCCGAGATTTTCTTTCTTCTTTCAAAAGAATAGCCGACACCTGCCATGACTGCCTGTGCCTTCGCTAACATATTGACATTATCCCAGAACTTATCTCCCTCAAATGCCCGGATAGCAAGTTTCATGCTGCCACTCTCGATTCGCGACATATCAAGAATATCATTTAGCAGTGCTAAAAGATATTGGGATGCTGAATCCAGTTTTTCCGTATAATCAAGCACCTGCTCCCTGTCATCAAGCGATGAGCGTATCATGGAATTTAAACCGATGATCGCATTCATAGGTGTCCGTATCTCATGGCTCATTCCGGCTAAAAATTTCGTTTTTGCCTCATTGGCTGCCTCTGCCATCTTCAGTGCTTTCTCCAGCTGCTCCTGTTTTTCTTTTTCTTCTTTCACAATGTCCTCAACATCGGAAAGCATTAAAAGCAGTGTACCTGTCTGTTGATTTAAATACATACAGCGGATCTGTTTCTGACGGTACTTTCCATTTTTCGAACGCAGCGGAACCTCTACGATATACACATCCTGTGATTTTAAATGTTCACGGATATTCGACAATTCCATAGCTTCTGACAACCGCTTCTTTTCTTCCGGCGTTTCCACGCGGTCGGCCAGACATTGCAGCTCACCTTCATATTGATCCTGTTCAGCCTGTGAATCAAGCGCATACTGACCACTTACAAATTCATCCATCTGCCCGGTGTATTCATCCACCGTATAAATTTCATCATAACCAAATGTCATGATACATTCTAAAATCTGTTTTAATTTGCTCTCTCTTGTCACATCATGATTGTAAATAAATGCTATAATCTCGCCATTTTCCGGTTTCTGTAAAAGATTTACCTCCACTCTTACCCATACATATCTGCCACTATCCAGTTGTGCGACGTATTCCTCCGAAAGACTGTTTACCCCGTCCTTAAATGCATCAAGCATTCCATCCGGTGACAGTCTCTGATTCTGTTCCTCTGTCAGGTATACTTTTTTGGCGTATGCATACATTCTGGAACGAAAATCCGTGACCTTCGCATACATTTTCTCATAACCGTCTTTCGTACCTACCCGCATATCTTCTACCACACGCTTTGTCAGGTTTAAACGGCTTGTGGTCAGGATTTCCCCGGAGACGGCATCCCGGTACATCATTTCCTCCTGGTATTTCTGCTGCAGCTTCTCATGGGCGGTGCGCATCTGTGTTTCCATCTTTTTGGTATCTGTAATATCAGTCAGATATTCCACATATGCCTCTCTGCCACACCAGTCGATGATCTTTCCCTTGGCCTGATAAAAACGCTCATTAATCTTTTTTTCCCGCTGCCAGATCTTATCTCTTTTTAACTCCGCAGCCGGACAGCCCTGGCACGGAATTTTCTGCTGATAAAAAAGTGTATAACAGTTTTTTCCTGCATATTTCTCATTGATGTGAAAGATTTCTTTCGCTTTCCGGTTTAAATACAGCACCTCATAAGTACAGATATCCCTCACATATGCCGCTGTCTGCGACTCGTCAAGCACACTCTGGTAAAGTTCTGTAATACCGAGCACTTTTTCTCTGTCATCAAGCTTTTTTAATATTTCCATGCGAAACCACATAACAATACTGCTCAGTACCACACTCATGCCAAACATCAGCATTGTGTTAATCAGATCAAGTTTTGCATAATTCCACTCTCTGACAAGGCAGCTGCTGACCGCCAGTATGCAGGTGATGCCCGCCTGCATCAGATACATCTGGATGGGACGCACCAGAAAACAGAATGCAAGTCCCACCAGAAGATAATATGCTGTTGTGCTTTCCCGTCCGCCAAATATAATATGATTCATGGCAAAAAAGGAACCTGTTGCAAAGTACTCGACCGCGATCAAAACAGACAAACGGATACCTGAATCTCTTTTCGAATAAAAGGAAACAAACAGTAAAATCAGAAACAATGCTGCATATAAAATACACATATGTTCATGGTAATATTCTGCCTGTTTTCTCCATAATATGTAAAATGCCAGCATAAATGACAGGCACACCATGGAACTGTTTAAGACACAGAGCACGACTCTGTTCTCATGATCCACCTGCTGCCTGCATTCTGCCAGCACATCCGCTTTCAAAAATTTTTTCAGTTTTTCTTTCCAGTCTTCCCAAAACTTCATCATTCTGTCCCGATTCCTTTGGTCTTTAAGAAATCTACCCAGATGTTGTATTTCGACCCGTACAGATGCAGATTGTCAAACGTAAGCTCCTGTTTTAATCCACCCTGATCATCGCACACCACTTCATTGACATCAATATAAAACACACGAACACCATCCGCAAGCTGCTGTATGCGCTGATTTCTCGCATCAATGCCCGGATTATTAAAAATCGGATCTGAATCAGATTTTTTCTGGGTCACATGCATGATCGCCTGCACATAAATGACCGCATCCGGCTGCAGTGTTTTGAATTTCTCCACTGCATTCTGATACTCATTCATAAACCCGTCCAGTGTTCCACGTCCCATCTCATTGATACCGATCTGAAAATACACCTTTTTATACTGCTTTGCCTTCAAGGCTTCCTCTAATGTCACCTTTTTCCCGTTGACCTCACAGAATGCATCTTTCCACAGATCATAAATATTCATACCAACAGTTGCGAAAAAATCGGAATGATCCAGTCCACCATAATCATGCAGACCTACCGTTCTCGAATCTCCAATAAAAACTGCATCATCAAAATAACTGTCATCCACCTGTATAAATTTCTTTGGTTTTGCAGCCGCCGTTTCTGTATCCTGCATTACTGTTTCCGTCTGCCCTGCCACGTTTTCCTCATCCGTCATTTCTGTACTTGCAATGACACTTTCCTGGTTCTGTGGTTTTGTTCCATCCGGCAACAGATCCGGCAACTCTTTACTCCAAGGATAAATTTTATCATGAATTCCGTCTAACACCAATACAAAATACGGAGTTTTTTTTACATCGATGGAATAATTTTTATAGATCCCGTCTTTTTTTAAATATCCGATCAGGGAAAGTACCCCCCAGCCAATGATCAAAAAGACAGCAACCCTGCATTTCATTATTTTTTTCACGCTTATTCACCAGTCCTAAAAATTAAAGTACAAAAACGGGTTATTCGTAGAAACTGCCATATAATAAAGACTTAATCCTAACACCACGATCACCGCCAGACTCCCCAGCCATTTTTTTTCAAATACCTTATATAAAGCTGTCGGGTATGGAGTTGAAAAAACAATCCCCATCAGAAACAGTGGACCGTAATCTTTCAGATACTGCAAAAAATCCATCTGTCTGACCGTTTCTCCCACACCGAAAAATGGAAACATTCTTGCATAATAGACACCAAGCTGTCCTACATCCGCAATCGCAAATGCCATCCAGGTAAGCGGTACTACAAGCACCAGATATACATGGGAAAGTATTTTGCTTTTTTTCAGAAACTGCAGTAAAAATGCTTTTTCCAAAGCAAGCAGTAAGAGCAGTGATGCTCCCCAGATCAGAAAATGTCCCTCTGCCCCATGCCAGACGGCAGTCAGACTCCATACCACAAATAAATTAAATATCGTACGTGCTTTTCCCTTCCTGTTGCCGCCAAGCGGAATATAGACATATTCCCGGAACCAGCGTCCAAGCGTAATATGCCATCTTCTCCAGAATTCGGATACCGATCTTGAAATATAGGGATGTTTAAAGTTTTTCGGAAATTCAAATCCAAGCATCCGTCCCAGTCCCAATGCCATCAGAGAATAACCGGAAAAATCAAAATAAAGTTCGATCGAATATGCAAACGCTCCCATCCATGCCAACGGTGTTGAAATACTTTCAAAGCCGATTGCCTGGATGTTATTCCACAAAAGTCCAATACGGTCTGCAACGATCACCTTTGCACCAAGTCCCAGTATCAGTATTTTTAATCCGGATTCAAACTGTTCGAAAGTAACGGTTCTGCTGCATAAAGCCATACGGACCTCCGAATAGTTGATGATCGGTCCGGCAATCAGCTGTGGAAACATCGTCACATACGTTCCAAGTCGGATAAACGATTTTTCCACCGGCACCCTTCCCCGGTAAACATCGATGATATAGGCTGCAATCTGGAACGTATAAAAACTAATACCGAGCGGCAGCTTATCCATGAAACCGCTATACTTAAAAAGGAATAAAACACCAAAGTCGTAACACAGCGCCACGATCAGCAAAATCAGCTGTTTTTTCCCTCTTCCCTCATAAGTATCCCGGTACATCAGCCTGCCAAAAACATAGTTGATCACCACAGAAGCAAGTAAAAGCACTACATATTCTGCCTCACCTGCCGTATAAAATAAAATACTGCCCGCAAATAACACCGCATTTTTCCATTTCTGCGGCGTCACATAATACATCAGTAAAAAAACCGGCAAAAACCGGAATAAAAATTCAAAACTGCTAAATACCATCTTATCGGCTCTTTCTAATCTACATCATTTTTCAACACCGATTATTATAGCCAAAAAAATGCCTTATAACCACCTGTTAAGCAAAGTTAGTAAATTTGTAAATTTTTTGTGATTTTTGTTACATCTTGGAAATATTTTTCAATCTCCCCGACAAAGTACAAAGACCCAAATGCGATCGTTTTGTGTGCCACATCCAGCCGTCCCGGCATCAGTTCGTCAAAAGAGTGTAAAAGTCCGGCATCGCAGATTCCCTTTGCCCGGATCTTCTCCGACAGCTCCTGTGCCGCCAGTGCCCTCTCTGACTCTACCGTCACCGTCTTAAAATCCAGTGCAAGCGGCAGTAATTCCTCGATCATTTCCTCATAGTTTTTATCTGCCATAACTCCCATGACAAAATGAAACTTCTCTCCCGGGAACAAAGTACGAAGACTTTCCGCTAATGCCGCCACTCCGTTACCATTATGTGCACCATCCACCATAAAAAACGGTTCCCGGCTTAGGATCTCCATCCGTCCTTCCCATCTTGTCTTTTTGATTCCTTCTCTGATATAGTATTCTGCCTTTTCATCTGAAATTCCTCTGTCTTTCAGAAAAATTTCTGCGGCAAGGATCGCAGCAGCCGCATTTTCATACTGGTGGACACCAAGCATTGCCATCTCAAGATTTTTGTATTTCTGATAGGAAAAATACTGTCTGCCATTTTCATAGCGGCATTCGGTCACGTCATGCATATCCGCAATCTTTATCTCAGTAACTGCTTCTTTTTCCGCTGTTTCCAGCAAAACATCCATTGCATCTTTTTCCTGGCTCTCTAATACCAGTTTTGTACCCTTTTTGATAATTCCCGCCTTCTCCGCCGCAATTTTATCTAATGTATCACCTAAAACCGCCATATGGTCATACCCGATTTTCGTGACCACCGTAACATCCGGCACGCCGATTGCATTGGTTGAATCTAATCTTCCCCCAAGCCCGGTCTCTATCACGGCAGCCTGACACTGTCTGTCCCTGTAATAGAGCAGTGCCATTGCCAGACAATAATCAAACATCGTCGGTACTGTCCCAAAGTTCTCCTCAAGCAACATGTTTCCAAGTTTTGTCACTTCTTCACGGGATATCATCTGTCCGTCCACACAGATCCGCTCCCTGAAATCAACCAGGTGCGGTGAGGTAAACATTCCGGTACGAATCCCTGCTTCCTTTAAAATTGAGCACAAAAAAGCAGAGACGGAACCTTTTCCGTTCGTCCCCGCTATATGGATCACACTCATATTCTGCTGTGGTCTGCCTAACTTTTCCAGCATCAGCGCTGATACCTCTGCCCCCGGACGATTTCCAAACCGTCTCTGATGTTCGATCTGATCTAATACTTCCTCATATGTCAGTTCTTTCATATACTGTCCTTTCCCTGACGGATGCTGCAGTCCTCATACGCCGGCAGATCGGTAACTGACACTTATTCCGCCGTATTAAACTGCGATAATAACACCGCCGTCATTTGCATACATTGTGCTGACGCCCGCTGTATCCGTAACAATGATTTTTTTGAACTTTGCTATCTTTTCAATTTTTTCCTTTACTGCTTTTGCTCTCTCCGGACAATTACAGTGTGAAATTGCAAGCACCCTGTTCTCACAGTTTTTTGTCTTTGCAATCACATCCTGAATCATCTTATCCAGCGCTTTGTTCATGCCACGCGCCTGACCAAGCTGACAGATCGATCCTTCCTCTGTAGAACCCATTACCGGCTTGATATTTAATGTATTTGCAATAAATGCCTTAAGATTTGTCAGACGTCCGTTTTTTCGCAGAGTCTCTAATGTTTCAAGTACAAAAAAAGTATTCATGGAACTGATATATTTCTCTGTTGCCGCAACAACTTCCTCAAAACTCATACCGGCCTCTTCACACTCCTGCACTTTCATACCGATCAGTGTCTCACCGACGGAAGCGGAACGGGAATTGAATACATAAATCTTCTTCTCGCCCGGATGTTCCTCCTCAAATAAATTTTTTCCAAGTTCGGCACTGTTATAAGATCCGGAAAGCTTGCCGGATAAAGTTACCACATATACATGATCGGCATCCCCTTCATAGGACTTCATATATTCATCCGGAGACGGGCATGCAGACTTTGGTCCGGTAACACTTTCCTTTACCCTGCGAAGAAAATCCTTCTGGTCAAATGTCTCGTCATCGCGGATATAGCATCCATCTACCTCTAACTCTAACGATACATTCTGATAATGTCCATCCTTTTTTAAATCTTCCGGCAGTTCTCCACAACTGTCAATCACGATCTTGTACATATCTTATAACCTCCATAGTCCGACAATTTGTTATTCAAAAACTTTTTATATGTTATTTTTTTCCATTACATGTAGTATCAATTACTACATAACATTAACACAAAAACTTTGTTTTGTATAGAGGTTTCTATTATATTTTATATATTTTATATATTTTTTATCTGATATCTTTTCTACGAAAATTTCAGGATCAGTACATTCTGATCTCTGTCCTCAATATACGATAATCCTGTAATTCCCTCACAATAATCGCGGATATGCTGTTCATCGATCAGATATGCTTTTGCCTGATCATATAAAGATGTATCCGAAAAACGAATCTCCTCCGTGACAGCTCCATTACGATAAGCAGCGCCATAAATCTGTCCGATCACTTCCGGCTCCCACTCGGTGATATATTTTCCTTCTCTTACATAATAATTATCTGCCGTTGCCGTACATTCCGGCAAAAGCAGTGTACCGTCCGCCTGATGCGTTTTGCTGATCTCAGCCGTAGTCACCCCGAAATAATTATAATTGATAAAAGTCCCCATACCGCTCGCACCATTGTTATAGGAAGAATTTCCCCATGTCGTATCCATAAAATAATATGCACCGTCAAGCTGCACAAGATTCCATGCGTGCGTATCCCCCTCCGCCGTTCCTGTCACCACAACAGCCGGAATCCCCAGAAGTGTCAGCAGATACTGCGTGGCGTTGGCATATCCCTGACAGACTGTTTTCTTATTTAAAAAGACACTGATGATATTCTGATTTTGTTCCGTCCCCATTTGATATTCAACGTTTCCCGCCAGATATTCAAACACATATTTTGCCTTTTCATAATCTCCCCAGGATGGATCCACATTTTTTAATATGGAATCCACCACTGCGTCGATCCGCCTCTGATAGGAATCACGCTCTGTGCGCTCCATCGTATAACTTGGGGAAAAATCGATGCTGACAATCTTTTTTCCCATGGTATACTGTGTGTAGTTATAACCGGATACCCAGAAAATGCCCCCATGATCTGCTATCACAGAACGATATGCCTTCTCTAAAACTTTTTCATCACAGGTACTTACTTTTACCTTTGAATCATGTGCCAGAATGATCCGGTACACTTCGTCATAGACAGTCTTCTGCTCCGCCGTCAGCGTTTCATAAGCATATCCATGCGGCACTTCGGTATCCGCTGTTTCATTTTCCGTGCTTATCTCTGTACTCTTTACCGTCTGTTCCTCTGCCGTACCGGAATATGTTTCTGCTTTCGCATTTTTCTGTTCTACACTGATCTGGTTTGTGATTTTTTCCGGAAACACACCTGTATCCTTAAGCACTCCGGAATATTGAACCACTCCGCCCGCTATCACTGCAAGAATTATAAACTTAAGCAGTGTATGCCTTTTTCTTCTTTTCAAAATTCCTCCTTAAAGTAAAAAATATGCCGTTACAAGCTCTGTCAGTGCCTCCTGATCTGCTGCCCCCATCAATTCTCTTGCTGAATGCATTGCCAGAAGCGGAATACCAATATCCACTGTTTTTACCGGCAGCAGCGCAGATGCGATAGAGCCAAGTGTTCCGCCGCCTGC
>OGHY01001017.1_pt1 | contig 13753 bp, 9 predicted proteins | sample 1571541 | NCBI WGS metagenome assembly OGHY01 (sample SAMEA2581943, study PRJEB24529) | metagenome | biome: Human gut stool | place: China | collected 2011
AAAGGGAATGGTAGTATTCTTTGCAGGAGGAACAGGACATCCATATTTCTCAACTGATACAGGTATTGTTCTTAGGGCAATAGAGATGGATGCAGATGCAATTCTTCTTGCTAAGTCAATAGATGGAATATATGACAGTGACCCTGCGGTTAATCCAGCAGCTAAGAAGTATGATAAGATTTCCATTCAGGAAGTTGTAGATAAGAAACTTGGTGTTATAGATATGACAGCTTCTGTAATGTGTATGGAAAATAAGATGCCTCTTATGGTATTTGGACTTGAAGAAAAGAATAGTATTCTTAATGCAATGACAGGTAAGTTCAATGGAACTGTTGTAACAGTTGACTAATATATATTGTATCTGATATTATAAATATAGGTGTGTCCGAAGTTCAGAGGTATCTGATATTTGATTATAATGATAATTAATTATTTTAGCGGTGATATTTCTGATATAAGCCGGATTTCAGACAGTATTCTGATATTCCGCCGGTATGTACACAGAGTATAATTGGTTGATGTTCATATAGAGTATTCATATAGGATATTCTATATGACACAGATATTACCTATAAAGAATTTATGAGACAGGAGAATTAATATGAGCGATATTAAATTATACGAAGATAAGATGGTTAAGACAATTGACGCTTTAGAAGAAGAATATACAACAATCAGGGCTGGAAGAGCTAACCCGCATATTCTTGATAAGATTAAGGTTGATTATTATGGAACACCAACTTCTTTACAGCAGGTTGCCAATATATCAGTTCCTGAAGCAAGAATGCTGCAGATTCAGCCATGGGAGAGCAGCCTTATTAAAGAAATTGAGAAAGCAATTCTTGTATCTGATTTAGGAATTACTCCTAACAATGATGGTAAGGTTATAAGACTTGTATTTCCAGAGCTTACAGAAGACAGACGTAAGGAGCTTGCAAAGGATATTAAGAAGAAGGGTGACAATGCCAAAGTTGCTGTAAGAAATGTAAGACGTGATGCCAATGATGCTGTTAAGAAGCAGAATAAGGCAGGCGAGATATCAGATGATGAACTTAAAGGAATTGAAGATGATATCCAGAAGCTTACAGATAAGTATACAGCATTAATTGACAAGGCTGTTGAGAATAAGACTAAGGAAATACTTACAGTATAATAAATATTATTATTAATCCGTAGGAATCCATTTTTCTACGGATTTTATGTTAAAGAAAGAATCTGTACAATGATATAAACAACAGGAGATGATATAATTTATTGTCATGCAGAAGATATGATTTATAATGAGATTGTACGCAGTTAAGGGGTGCCGGATATGGATATGGTTAATGAACAACTCGGACTTAAGATACCGCAGCATGTTGCTGTTATTCTGGATGGAAATGGAAGATGGGCAAAGAAGCGCCATATGCCAAGAACTTATGGTCATAAGGTGGGAAGTCAGGTCGTTAAAGATATGTTATCAATTGTTGATGAGCTTGGAGTGAAATATTTTACTGTGTATGCTTTTTCAACAGAGAATTGGAAGAGGTCACAGGGCGAAGTGTCTACGCTTATGACGATATTGAGGACATATCTTAAAGGATGTGTAAAAAAGTCGATGGATAATAATGTACGCTGTCGTGTTATTGGAAGAAGAGAAGAATTAAGTAAAGATATAGTAGAAAGTATTGAAAATCTTGAAGAAAAGACAAAAAATAATACAGGACTTAATTTTACAATAGCCATTAATTATGGTGGCAGGGATGAGATAACAAGAGCAGTGAAAAAAATTGCAATGCAGGTTAAGAATGGATTGGTAAATCCTGAGGATATTACAGAACAGATGATATCAGATAATCTTGATACATGGGAATTGCCTGACCCCGATTTACTTATCAGAACAAGTGGTGAGCAGAGATTATCTAACTATCTTCCATGGCAGCTTGCATATACAGAGTTTTATTTTACAGATGTCCACTGGCCTGATTTTAATAAAGAGGAATTAATTAAGGCATTTGAAAAATATAATAAACGAGAGAGAAGATTCGGAGGCGTTAAGGAGGAGTAGAAGTTGAAGACAAGAGTGCTAAGTGGAATAGTATTGGCAATAATAATGATATCATCATCATTTTGTGGTGGCTGGTATCTGTATCTGTTATGTGCAGGTGTTTCACTGATAGGAATGTATGAATTATACAGAGTAATTGATATACAAAAGAGTGCATTGGCATGCATGGGATATCTTTCGGCCATATTTTATTACATATGTGTTCTTACAGGATATGAAAAATATGATATTTTTGTATTTGTAATAGCATTAATGGCAATTATGTCAGTATATGTATTTACATTTCCAAAATATAAAATAGAAGAGGTTACATTGACATTTTTAGGGCTTTTCTATGTTGCAGTTATGCTTTCTTATATTTATAAGGTGCGTATTCTTGAGGATGGAATATATATAGTATGGCTTATATTTATAGCTTCATGGGGCAACGATACGTTTGCATACTTCACAGGAGTATTATTAGGTAAACATAAGATGGCACCGGTATTGTCGCCTAAGAAATCTATAGAAGGTGCAATAGGTGGAATTGCCGGAGCTACTATTTTAGGAATTATATTCGGATATATTGTAAATGGATATATGTCAGAAACAGTAAGCCATCCGGTATTTATATTTGCGGCAGCAAGCTTTGTTGGAGCAATACTTGCGATAATAGGCGATCTTACTGCATCTGCAATTAAACGTAATCACAATGTTAAGGATTACGGTAAGCTGATACCGGGACACGGAGGAATACTTGACAGATATGACAGTGTAATATTTACAGCACCGGCAGTATATTGGGCTGTATTTATATTAAACAGACTGTAATGTAATTTTTATAAGGAATGGTGACTATTGTGAAAAATATATCATTATTAGGGTCAACAGGTTCTATTGGAACGCAGACACTTGATGTTGTCAGAAGAAATGATGATATCAATGTTGTTGCTCTGGCAGCAGGAACCAGAATAAAAGAGCTTGAAGCACAGGTGAGGGAGTTTAAACCACAGCTTGTTTGTGTTGGAAAAGAAGAACTGGCAGAGGAATTAAAGATAATGCTTTCTGATATGGATGTTAAGATAGTATCAGGAGAGTCAGGGCTTATAGAAGCTGCCACGCTTGAAAGTGCAGATATTGTTCTTACGGCAGTGGTAGGAATGATGGGAATTGTACCTACAATTGAAGCAATTAAGGCACATAAGGATATAGCACTTGCCAATAAAGAGACACTTGTTACAGCGGGACATATTATTATGAAGCTTGCCAAAGAATGTGGAATTAATATATATCCTGTTGATAGTGAACATTCGGCTATTTTTCAGTCGCTTAACGGTGAATATCACAAAGAAGTAAGTAAGATTCTTCTTACAGCTTCAGGAGGACCATTCAGAGGCAGAAAAAGAAGTGAACTTGAGAATGTAACCCTGGAAGATGCTTTAAAGCACCCTAACTGGTCAATGGGAAGAAAGATAACTATCGATTCTTCAACGATGGCTAATAAAGGACTTGAGGTGATGGAAGCACAGTGGCTTTTTGACGTACCTGCAGATAAGGTTCAGGTTGTAATACAGCCACAGAGTATAATCCATTCAATGGTTGAATTTGTGGATGGTGGTATTATGGCGCAGCTAGGAAGCCCGGATATGCGTCTTCCTATACAATATGCACTGACATACCCACACAGAAGAACTCTTAATACGGAAAGGGTTGATTTCTTTAAACTGGGACAGATTACATTTGAAGAACCTGATTTTGAGACATTTAAAGCATTAAAGCTGGCATATGATGCAGCCGGAACCGGTGGTAATATCCCAACGGCATTTAATGCGGCGAATGAGCTTGCAGTTGCGAAGTTCTTAGACAGGAAGATAAAATACCTTGATATACCAGAGATAATACAGTATGCAATGGAGGAAACACGATTAGTTGAGAATCCTTCAGTGGAACAGATACTTGAAACTGAAAAGAATGCATATGAATTAATTGAAAGCAGGTGGTAAATTGGTATTAAATATTATTGCAGCTATTTTAATACTTAGTATAATTGTAATTATACATGAGTTTGGACATTTTATTATAGCTAAGGCAAATGGAGTTGAAGTAACAGAATTTTTCATTGGTTTCGGACCTAAGATTATTAAGTTTAAAAAGGGCGGAACAGAATATTCTTTAAGACTGCTTCCATTTGGCGGTGCATGTGTAATGCTGGGTCAGGATTTTATGGATGATCCTCTTGATAGAGATGATGAGGACGATGAAGCTGACGGTAATGTGCCTGGTGGGGATAAGGCTGATGACAATACCGGAGAGGATGACAGGACACAGAATATATCAGAAGCATCAGGCATTAAAGTTAAGAATATTTCCGATATTGAAGATAAGGAAGCAGCACAGAAGAAATCGTCTGATATGGCAGAAAAGGAACGCCTTTTAAAAGCGGGATATGATGAATCAAAGTCCTTTGCCAACAAATCAGTATGGTCAAGAATAGCAATAATTGCAGCAGGACCATTCTTTAATTTTCTGTTAGCCTTTATTCTTGCTTTGATAGTTGTAGGCTCTACAGGTTATGATCCGTGTACAGTTGATAAAGTATATGATAATTCACCAGCAACAGAAGCCGGATTACAGGAAGGTGACAGAATTGTAAAAGTAAACGGAGAAAATATTACTTTTGCCAGAGAATATTCATTTTACCGATACTACCATGCGGCTAAGACAATGAATATTACTTATGAAAGAGATGGTCAGAAGTATACAACAACACTTACACCGCAGTACAGCACATCTAAAGCATATAAATTAGGTATTACAATCTCTACAGACAGAGTAGTTAATTCGGTTAATGCACAGTCGCCGGCAGAGAAAGCTGGAATTAAGAGCAATGATGTTATTAAGTCGGTCAATGGAACAGAGCTTGAGACAGGTACGCAGCTTTCAGAAATAGTATCACAGACACAGGGAGCTGAGGTAGATATCGTTGTTGTAAGAAATGGTGAAGAGCATAACTTAAAGGTTATACCAGAGCTTGTAGAATCAGAAGCATATAATACAGGTTTTGTAAGCTATGGCATAAGACAAAAGACATCACTTGGTGGAGTTATACGTTATTCTTTTCACGAAGTCAGCTATGTAATTAAGACCGTTATAAAAAGCCTTGGTATGATGTTTACAGGACAGACTGGTGTTAATGATCTTATGGGACCAGTAGGAACAGTAAGTACCATATCTTCAATTATGGAAGAAAGTAAGGCTGACGGGGCATTTTATGTATTTCTTAATGCAATTAATCTTGCTATGATGATTTCGGCAAACTTAGGTATAATGAACCTTGTACCAATTCCGGCACTTGATGGTGGCAGACTTATCTTTTTAATAATAGAAGCAGTAAGGGGAAAGCCTGTTAAGAAAGAGCATGAGGGAATGGTTCATTTTGTTGGAATGGTTCTTCTTATGATACTTATGGTATATGTGTTATTTAAGGATATAAGCGGTTTATTTTAGAAATGGAGATTTATATGTATAGGGAACATACGAAAAGGGTCAATATTGGTAACAGAGTCATTGGTGGTGGAAGTCCTGTGCTTATACAGTCAATGACTAATACACATACAGAGGATACGCAGGCAACGGTGGCACAGATATTAGAGCTTGAAAAGGCAGGCTGCGATATTATCAGATGTACAGTTCCAACTATTGAAGCTGCACATTCAATAAAAGAGATTAAAAAACATATTCATATTCCACTTGTTGCAGATATACATTTTGATTATAAGATGGCTATAGCGGCGATGGAAAATGGGGCTGATAAGATAAGAATTAATCCGGGCAATATAGGCAGCAGGGATAAGATTAAAGCTGTTGTTGATGTTGCAAAGCAGATGAATATTCCTATAAGAGTAGGTGTAAACAGTGGTTCTCTTGAAAAAGAGCTCGTTGAAAAATATCATGGTGTAACAGCAGAGGGAATTGTTGAAAGCGCAATCGATAAGGTTCGTATTATAGAAGATATGGGATATGATAATCTTGTTGTAAGCATTAAATCATCCGATGTAATGATGTGTGTCAATGCACATAAGCTTATAGCGCAGAAGTTAAATTATCCTCTTCACGTTGGAATAACCGAATCAGGAACGGCATTTTCAGGAAGCATTAAGTCATCAATAGGTCTTGGTCTTATATTAAATGAAGGAATTGGTGATACAATAAGAGTATCTCTTACAGATAATCCGGTAAAGGAAGTTGAAGCAGCTAAGATAATATTAAAGACACTTGGCTTAAGAAAAGGAGGTATAGAGGTTGTATCATGTCCTACCTGCGGACGGACAAGAATCGACCTTATTAAGCTTGCAGGTCAGGTTGAGAATATGGTTTCAGAATATGACCTTGATATTAAACTTGCTGTAATGGGCTGCGTGGTAAATGGTCCTGGAGAAGCTAAGGAGGCAGATCTTGGTATCGCAGGTGGTGATGGCTGCGGAGTTTTAATAAAACATGGTGAGATAATTAAAAAAGTTCCTGAAGAAGAGCTTTTATCAACATTAAAATATGAGCTTGATAACTGGAACAGATAAAATATATAGTGAGGTAGATTGAGATGCAAAAATTTTTTGATGTATTTCAAACATTAAGACTGCCTGAGGATTTAGCTGTATATTTTACTAATACAGAGGTAACACGCGTTTCAAAGACATCTACGAATTCTTTGGCGCGTGTTTATCTTATTAGTGACAAATTAATCAATAAACAGCTTATCTATAAGGTAGAAGATGCACTAAAGAAACAGATATTCAGAATGAAAAATATGGATGTGAGGATAATCGACCGTTATCATTTATCTAAGCAGTATACACCGGTTACTGTAATGGAAGCATATTATGACAGTATCCAGTTTGAACTGGAAAAGTACTGGACCCTTGAATATAATCTTCTTAAAAATTCAACCCTTGAATTTGAAGATGAGCATTGTCTTGTAATCACACTTGAGGACAGCTTTCTTGCACACACCTATGCAGAATCATTACAGAAATATTTTAAGCAGGTATTTCTAAACAGGTTTGGATTTGATATAGATGTAATATATAGATATAAAGAAAAGCTGGGCAGCCATTATGGGGAGGAGAATGAACATAAGCTTAATCTTCGTATAAAACAAATTGAAAATACAATGAAGGCGGCTATGCAGACAGAAGCAGATGACAGTTCATCAGTAATTACGGGTTCAGAAAAAAAGAAAACGCAGACAGGTGAAAATAAAAAGTCACAGGTTAAAATGTCAGCAGGTGATGCTAAGAAAGGCCCGGATGGATTTAAAAATACATCTTCAAAAGAAAGATTTTCAAGGGATAATGCATATTTTAAGAAGCCTTCTAATAATGATGTGTTATATGGAAGAGATTTTGATGATGAACCTATAGCCATTGAAACAATCGATTCGGCACTTGGAGAAGTTGTAATATCAGGAATGATTAGGAGAATAGAAGAAAAAGAGATACGAAATGAAAAAACTATTCTTATGTTTGATATAACTGATTTTACAGATACGATTACTGTTAAGATGTTTGCAAGAAATGAACAGCTTCCAGAGTTAAAGGAATTTATAAAAAAAGGTAATTTTATTAAGGTTAAAGGTCTTGCAGCCTTAGACAGATATGATCAGGAAATAGCTATATCTAACGTATGGGGAATAAGAAAGTCATCTGATACAAGGGAAGTGCGAAATGACCTTGCACTTAATAAAAGAGTTGAGCTTCACTGTCATACAAAGATGAGTGATATGGATGGTGTATCTTATGCAAAGGATATAATAAAACAGGCTATCAGGTGGGGACATAAGGCAATAGCCATAACTGACCACGGTGTTGTGCAGGCTTTTACCGAGGCATATCATACAATAAGTGATATAAAGGGGGCGTATAAGAAAAAGGGAGAAAAGCTGGATTTTAAAGTTATATACGGTGTCGAAGCCTATCTTGTGGATGATACAAAAAAGATAGTAACTAATCCGGCAGGGCAGACATTTAAGGATGAGTTTGTTGTATTTGACTTAGAGACAACAGGATTTTCGGCAGAAGTTGACCAGATAATTGAGATTGGTGCCGTTAAGATAAAGGATGGTAAGATAACAGACAGATTTTCTTCATTTGTCAATCCTAAAGTACCTATATCTTTCAGAATAGAAAATCTTACGGGAATAAGTGATTCTATGGTAATGGATGCACCTGTAATAGAAGAAATACTTCCAAAGTTTCTTGATTTTTGCAAAGGTGCTGTACTTGTTGCACATAATGCCGAATTTGATACGAGCTTTATAACTAATAAAGCTGAAAAGATGGGAATAAAAACCAATTATACATATATAGATACAGTACTTTTAGGACAGTTTGCTGTTCCACATCTTAGTAATTATAAGCTTGATACTTTAGCAAAACATCTAAAGGTATCGCTTGAAAATCATCACAGGGCAGTTGACGATGCGCAGGCAACAGCAGATATATTTATAAAGCTTATTGATATAATTGCCGAAAGAGATATATTTACATTAGATAAGCTTAATGAAGAAGGAAAGCTTGACGATAATGCCATACGAAAGCTTCACCAGTACCATTGTATAATACTTGCTTCCAGTGAAATGGGAAGAATTAATCTGTACAGACTGATATCTATGTCACATCTTAAGTATTTCAACAGATTCCCTAAGATACCTAAGAGTATGGTTAATAAGTACCGTGAAGGCCTGATTATCGGAAGCGCCTGCGAAGCCGGTGAATTGTTCCGTGCTATGATTAACGGAAGAAGTGAGGCTGAAATTGCAAGGATAGTCGGATTCTATGATTATCTTGAAGTACAGCCTATCGGAAACAACCGTTTTATGATTGAAAAGGAAGACTGTTATGTTAAGAACGAAGAGGATTTAAGGGATCTTAACAGGAGAGTCGTAGCACTTGGCGCTAAGTTTCACAAGCCTGTTGTTGCAACCTGTGATGTACATTTCCTTGATCCGGAAGATGAAGTTTATCGCAGAATAATAATGGCAGGAAAGGGCTTTGCCGATGCTGATAACCAGCCGCCGCTTTATCTTCATACGACAGAAGAGATGCTTAGGGAATTTGATTATCTTGGAGCAGATAAAGCATATGAGATAGTTGTAACTAACACTAATAAGATAATGAATATGTGTGAGGATATAGATCCGGTGCGTCCCGATAAAAGACCGCCTGTAATTGAAAACTCAGACCAGATGTTACGAAAAATATGCCATGACAGGGCGCATGAATTATACGGACCTGACCTTCCTGAAATAGTAACGGAAAGACTTGAAAGAGAACTTAATTCGATTATTTCCAATGGTTATTCTGTTATGTATATTATTGCACAGAAACTTGTATGGAAATCTAATGATGATGGCTATCTTGTAGGTTCAAGAGGTTCAGTAGGTTCTTCGTTTGCAGCTACGATGGCAGGTATTACAGAGGTTAATCCTCTAAGTCCGCATTATCTGTGTCCAAAATGCTATTATAGTGATTTTTATTCAGATGAGGTCAAGGCATTTGCCGGAGGTGCAGGCTGTGATATGCCTGATAAGATATGTCCGAAGTGTGGTCATAAGTTAAATAAGATGGGATTTGATATACCTTTTGAGACATTCCTGGGATTTAAGGGTAATAAAGAGCCTGATATCGATCTTAACTTTTCTAATGAATACCAGAGTAAAGCACATGCATATACAGAGGTTATATTTGGAAAAGGACAGACATTTAAAGCCGGAACAATCGGTACTGTTGCTGAAAAGACGGCGCAGGGCTTTGTATACAAATATTTTGAGGAAAAGAGTGAAAAGCTTGGAAGACCTATTGTAAAGAGAAGACACGAGATAGAAAGGATTGCCGAAGGCTGTGTAGATATAAGAAGAACCACAGGACAGCATCCTGGAGGAATTGTCGTACTTCCGATAGGAGATGAGATAGATACATTTACACCGGTGCAGCATCCTGCCAATGACATGAAGACCAGAACGATCACGACCCACTTCGATTACCATAAGATTGATTCGAATCTGTTGAAGCTGGATATCTTAGGGCATCAGGATCCAACCATGATACGAATGCTGGAGGATCTGACGGATGTGGATGCGGCTGCGATCCGTATGGATGATCAGGATGTGTTGTCCCTGTTTGAGTCGCCGCGGGCACTTGGCATCAAACCGGAGGATATCGGGGGCTGTAAGCTGGGAAGTCTGGGACTTCCGGAGCTTGGTACCCATTTCGTTATGAACATGCTGGAGCAGACGAAACCAAAGAGCTTTTCGGATCTGGTCCGTATCTCCGGTCTGTCCCATGGAACCAATGTATGGCAGGACAATGCAGAGTACTTTATCTCACAGGGATATTGTACTCTGTCAACGGCAATCTGTACCCGTGATGATATTATGACATATCTGATCCGGATGGGGGTCGAGAATGAGCGTTCCTTCAAGATCATGGAGAGTGTACGAAAGGGAAATGAAGGCATGTGATGTGCCGGACTGGTATATTGAGTCCTGCCAGCGGATCAAATACATGTTCCCGAAAGCCCATGCGGCAGCCTATATTATGATGGCAATGCGTGTGGCGTGGTTTAAGGTACACAGGCCTCTCGCCTATTATGCAGCCTATTTTAGTATTCGTGCGACGGCATTTAACTATGAGCTGATGTGTCTGGGAAAGGAGCGGCTGGAGTATTATATGGCAGATTACAACAAGCGTTCCGACAGCCTGACGGATAAAGAGAAGTCCACATTGGAGGATATGAAGATCGTGCAGGAAATGTATGCCCGCGGCTTTGATTTTGTTAAGATTGATCTGTACCAGTCAAAGGCGACCCGTTTCCAGATTATTGATGGCAAGCTGATGCCGTCCTTCTCCTCGATTGACGGACTGGGAAATGTTGCGGCGGAGATGATCGAGGCGGAGGCACAGAAGGGAAAATTCCTGTCAAGAGAGGACTTTAAGAACCGCTGCAAAGTCAGTGCTACCACAGTAGATACCATGGCAGAGCTGGGACTTCTGGGGGATATGCCACATACAAATCAGATGTCATTGCTGGATTTTATCTAAATTATGAGTCCTAAAGGACTCATATTAGGAGTTTCTTCGAAACTCCGCTATGCGATAAATTTCAAAAGGATGGTTACACGATTGTGCAGCCATCCTTTTGAAGTTTTAGAATATGATGTTGTACGGATTTATTCTTCTGTCTCGCCGGTCATTGGTTCGAAGGTGCGGCGGGCTTTCTGTTCCTTCTTACGCTGGTTTGCGTTGCGGATCGCCTCCTGACGGAAGTAATCCTGTGCACAGAGTTTCTTTTTGCCCCGGAGATCCTGTTTCTTGTAAGTGCCGTCCGGCTGCATGATATGGGCCTTTAAGGTGTCCTGCAGCTGGATATCCAGAATGTGGATGACCTCCAGCTTCAGGGTTTCATCCTCTACCGGGAAGAGGATCTCTACTCGTTTGTCAAGGTTTCTCGGCATCCAGTCGGCACTTCCCATATAGACCTCCTCATGGCCGTTATTATGGAAATAGAAGATACGGCTGTGTTCCAGAAAATCACCGACAATAGAACGGACATGGATGTTTTCGCTGACGCCCGGGATGCCTGTTTTGAGACAGCAGATGCCGCGGACTACCAGCTCAATCTGAACTCCGGCAGCAGAAGCCTCATAAAGGGATGCAATGATCTTGGCATCACACAGGGAATTCATTTTTGCTTTAATGAATGCCTTTTTACCGGCTTTGGCAAAATCTGTTTCCCGGCGGATCATTTCCGTAAAGCGGTCACGCAGCCACAGAGGAGCTACGGCCAGTTTATTCCAGACAGCAGGCTCCGAGTAACCGGAAAGCATATTAAAGACAGCAGTGGCATCCTCACCAATCGCTTTATTGCAGGTGAGAAGTCCCATATCTGTATAAAGTTTTGCTGTACTATCATTGTAGTTTCCTGTACCAAGATGGACATAACGGCGGATGCCGTCTTCTTCCCGGCGGACTACAAGGGTGATCTTACTGTGGGTCTTTAAACCAACCAGTCCATAGATAACGTGACAGCCGGCCTGTTCCAGCTTTCTTGCCCAGATAATATTGTTTTCCTCGTCAAAACGAGCCTTCAGCTCCACAAGAACCGTAACCTGCTTGCCGTTTTCAGCAGCCGCTGCAAGAGAGGCGATGATCGGAGAGTGGCTGCTGACACGGTAAAGTGTCTGTTTGATCGCAAGGACATCGGGATCTTTGGCCGCCTCCCGGACAAAATTTACCACCGGATCAAAGGTCTCATATGGGTGGTGCAGAAGGACATCGTGATCCCGGATCTGAGCGAACAGGTTATCTTCGCTGTTCAGCCATTTTGGCTGCTGCGGTGTATATTTCGGAACTTTTAATTCATCATAGCCCTCCATGCTGGAAAGCTTCATCAGGAAGGTCAGATCCAGAGGACCGTTAATATGGAAAATATCCTCCTCCTTAATATGAAGCTCCTTTTTTAATACTTTTAAGAGCTTTTTGTCGATACCTGCCTCCACCTGCAGACGGATCGCCTCGCCCCACTGCCGGCGTTTGATCTGCTTTTCAATCTCCATCAGCAGATCCGCAGCCTCGTCCTCCTCAATAGTAAGATCCGCGTTTCGCATCACACGGTATGGAAAGGCACAGAGTACCTCATAATTTAGAAAAAGGCGGTGGATATTGCGCTCGATGATCTGCTCCAGCATGATATAGGTACGGTCAAAGCCATCCTCGGAAGGGATCTCTACGACTCTTGGGAGACCGGAAGGAACCTGTACCGTAGCGAAATCAGTATCAGAAGCCCCCTCCTTTTTGGCACCGTTATGTGTAATATACAGCTCACGGAAGTGGCCGTTCCCGGAAGCACCGGCAGTGGTGGTTTTCATTTTCAGAATGGCACCGATATTTAAGGAGCGGTTCCGGATCAGAGGAAATGGACGGGAGGAATCCACTGCCATTGGTGTCAGAACCGGATAAACCTCGGACTTAAAATAGTCGTCAACGAATTTTGCCTGCTTCTGGCTCAGATCCTCATAATGGGAGAGGATGGCGATCCCCTCCTTTTTCAGGGCAGGGATCAGGCTGTTGTTGTAGGTGCGGTACTGATCGTTCATAAAATCGTGCGTGACTTTGCTGATCTCCTCCAGCTGTTTTGCCGGGGTCATACCTGCAATGTCCTTTTTGTTGTACTCTGCGTGTACCATGTCCTTCAGGGAAGCCACACGCACCATGTAAAACTCATCTAAGTTTGATGCGGTGATGCTTAAGAATTTTAAGCGGTCCAGAAGGGGAATGGTTTTGTCCTGGGCTTCTCCGAGAATACGATAATCAAAGGAGAGCCAGCTTAATTCTCTATTATAAAAATATTCCGGTTTTAAATATGGTGATCTGCTCATGGTTGTTGGATTCGGTATGTTTGTGTGTCATGGTTTTCTTCTGCTTCAGGATCGGCTGGATACCGAACACTTCCTCAAAAAAGTCGGAATGATTCTGAAAGATACCCTGCTCTAATGTGATGTCATATAAGGTGCTTCCTGTAATGGTCAGTACCTGACTGCGCAGGGAGGTTGTGATCGCTGTAAATTTCTGTTTGTGGCTGCGGTCCATGGCATCTGCCAGGCACAGGATGGCATTGATCTTTGCGATGCGGACGTAATCCTCTTTATCGAAGCTGTCCTGAAGCTGGCTG
>OGHY01001026.1_pt1 | contig 13670 bp, 10 predicted proteins | sample 1571541 | NCBI WGS metagenome assembly OGHY01 (sample SAMEA2581943, study PRJEB24529) | metagenome | biome: Human gut stool | place: China | collected 2011
GCAACTACGTGCGAAAAATGCTAGCCCGCATCAAACTCAGCCAAAACCCTCAAGTCGTGGCCGAACTATTTATCGCCTGGAGAGACCTAACGAGATAACTCGTTGGACGGTGAAAGTAGAAATAGGCGAGTGGAGAGATTGGGAAGGAGGTCATATATAGGGAGAAATAAAGTTCTAAATAAATAGTTATTTTAAACTAATATCTTATAGTTAAGATAAACAAAAGACCATATCAAAGGATTTATTCTTTGATATGGTCTTATTATTTTATATAAAATGAGCTTGATTGTTTTGATTTCTAAATAAGTTCTAATATTCTCGACTGGGTTTTCATAGCAATTTTACCTTTTGCAGCAAATCGGTTACTACTAATAGCATCTGCCATAGCTTGTAGTTTCTTGTCATCAGCATTAATAAATAGTAATAGTTTTTGTGTTGCTCTTGAACATGCAATATAGAAATTGCGTTTTTTTTCTTCATCATTAAAGCAATCTTCATCTATATCAATAATTATTACTACACGACTTTCAAGTCCTTTAAATTTTTTTGCTGTAGTAAATAAAACTGCTGAATTACTTTTTTCTCTAAGTATTGGTATCCCAGATAGCTTAGTTGTATTATGTAAAATTGAATCTAGTTCTGTACCTAAAGAGAGAATTGTAATATCACTATATTCATATCCATACTTATCACCTGTAAGTATATTTAGTAACTTAGCAAGCATAGGAAGGGATTCCCCTTTAACAAAACTAATAGAGGTTTGCTCTCCACTGACCATCGTAATTTTTTGGTTTAGTTCAATATCAATAACATTATAAGCGGTTAATGCAATCTCACGAGTATTACGACAGTTTTTAGTTAAAAGTAATTTGCATTCTGAATTTAAGATCCATTCAGGAACTTCTCGTGTCGTTGAAAGTTGGTTTTTGTCATAAAAAACAAAGAAGTGTCCATCTCTTAGCTCTACTAAATCTTTGAAATATAATATTTCGCTGTTTTCAAAGTCTTGTGCTTCATCAATAATTACATCGTCATAATTTAGTTCATCCCAATCTATTTGTTGTAATGCTTTAATGCGAAGCTCTTTGGTAGATGTATCTAAACCTGGGCGATAATAAGCGATGAGTGAATTGATATTAAAATAGGTTACATTTTCATATGGATAATGATGAAGTAGATCTGTAAATAGGAGTTTATTAAAACAAAGAAATAATACTTTTCTTCCTTCTATTCCAAATCTACGAGCAGCTTCTTTTGCAATTAATGTTTTCCCTGTTCCTGCTACGCCTTGTATTGTGGCACTTTTTTGCTCTGAAATATAATCGAGTAAGCCTATTTGTTCATTAGTAAGCTTTAGAAATGCATGTTCAAGTTCACCCTTTCTAGCGGCAGGAGCAGTAATTAGTTCAAAGTCCATTGCTATGTGATCAAGTATTTTTTGAAATTCTGCATCCGTAATATTAGTTTTTTGGCGATTGTAATAAAAGTTAAATATATCGTATATGAACTGTTTTTCTTTATTAAAGTGCTCATTACCGAGAACTGCTCCTGAAATTTCACGATACTTAAGAGGAAAGCTTGATATCTTATCTGATATATTTACATTTGGAAACCATACAGCTGCTTCTATAGGGAATCGGTCACTTAGATTTGTTGCGATAGAGTCTATCACTTTTCTATAATGATAGACTCCATCAATTGCTTGTGATAGGGGGTCATTTTTCTTTTCTGGGTTTAATATACTTACCTCATTAGTTTTGCTATTGATTTGATGAAAAACTGTACCATGACATTCAATATCGCCACCTTTTATTTCAAGGACAATTGCTCCAAGTTTTTTGTGTAAGATAAGGAAGTCATTTTCCTTCCAAGTCGATTTCCATTTATTTCCTCTTTTTACCCATTGAACAGAATGAAAAATATAAAATTCATCACCTAATTTAGAAAGTGCATCATAGACCCTCATTTCGGAGTAAGGCAATTCTGATAAATCTTCCTTTATTGGATATATCTGTGCCATCTTATTCTAAAACCTCTTTAATATTCTCATAATCTATTTCATTGATTCTATATGCATGCCATCCTCTAATACGGAAAGACTCCATAACTATATCTGATGTGTCTTGTTGGCATATTAAAGTGTCCTTAGATGGCCAAGACATTAAAATGTCATTTCCTATTTCAGATTTTTTTATTTGTGTTTGTAAATATTCGGGTATTTTTACTCCTGTAGCTATTAATTTATTTATTATTACGTGATCATTTTCATCAAAAAATGATCGAAGATCAGCCCACCCATTATACATGTGTGTTTGGTATGATTGTTCTTTATCAATAGAACGAGACATCTTTACAGATTTGACATTCATAGGTTTTACATTACATAGGACATCATAACCAAGGAAATAGTCCTCTATATAGTTCCAGCGTTCTTCATTAGTTTTTAGGCCATTAAAGAATTGGAGTAGAACTCGAATATCTCGATCATGTTTTTGTTTGGCTCTTGTTACATAGTTGTTTGTATAATATGTACTTCCCATCACTATACTTTTTATTTTGTTAGGATCATTTAGACGAATGAAAATCTCAGGTTCTTCACCCCCGAGTACTTCATATGTGATGTAGTCAAAGATGGAGAGTAGTTTTAAAGCTATCATTGAAGTATCATCTGTTGAGAGGCTGAAATAACTTGAATATGATGAAGAATTAGTAATCGTTGTTATATTACTTATAATACGTGATTTTGTTATTGATTTTCTCATATATTCTTTGAAGTTGCCATTTGCTAGTGAATATACAGTTTTACCTGTTTTATCATGAGTTCTATGTTTCACGCAGAAACTATTTGGATCCACAAGTTCAAATAATGAGTTTGCAATAATCCGAGCTTTACCGATCCCATATTTTTCTCTAAGTAGTGTTACAAAATCTTCTTTTGTAAAAAATGTTTTTTTGAATTTAGAATATAAGAGATTCCCAATGTATTCAAAGTCTTCAAGTATAGCGGGGCGAAGCTCACAGAGTAACATCTCATCTCTTGTTTCTATATTAACTTTTTGTCTAGGCGCTATAAATTTTCGGATTTCTGGCATTATATTAACTTTATCTTTAGCGGTCGAGTTAGCATTAAAGTACCAGTATTTAAATTGTGGGAAAGAAATATTAGGATGGAATTCCTCCCAGATTTGTTTTAGATCTATAGAATAGATATCACCAGCATCGCTAAGTAATACACCATCCGCCTGTCTCTCTTTATAACGCCCCTTTTCTTTAAATTCGAGACATTTTTTATATTTAGAATTTAATACTATAGTTTCATTTTCTTTATGAATACAAATATAAGCCTTTGTAAAAACACTTTGTGGACGAGATATAATAACTTTGAAGTTATATTTGTCATAGAAATCTTTCTCGAGCATTAATAAACAAGTTTTAAGCTTATTAATACATGATTTTTCATCTTCGACACCCTTACCATTAAAAATATATGTAAATGACTCAGGAGAAATTAGAAAACTACGATTATAGTTTTTACTACGATATGTGTCATATATCCCTGATAAAACAGCTTTTATTTGATATTGACGTATTTGAGACATTCCAAAGAGCGTTTTCATAAATGTAAGGTCATTATAAAAGTTGTCGGTTATTGCGGTTCCTTTAATTCCTTTTTTACGGGCGGCTCGACCGATTTCTTGTACATAATCACAGAGATTTCCTGTAACTGCATAATGGTATACATTTTCTACATCGTCAATATCAACCCCCATTCCAAAGGCTTTCGTGGCAAACAATATAGGTCTATTACCTTGACGGAATCCTTCAAATGCTTGTCTTTTAGCTTCATTAAAGGCTTCGATAGTCATGTCATCATCATTTTTACTTGTGAAAGTGCCTATTCTTTTATCAGTTGTTATACCTGCAAATGGTTGTAATCCCTTAGAGGCATTTTTAGCATAAGAGGCATACGGAAAGTACACAATGGTTTTACTATTATGTTCTAGCCAATATAATAGTCTGTCGTTTAGGATTTTTGTTTTCTTTTCTTCATATTCTGCTTTGGGTAGCTTGGTTTTTGATTCATAGTGATTAATTTCAAATTGAATATCATCTCTACGTACATACCCAATATATTTTATAGGGTTTTCCATATATAGGCTAATTATTGTGTCACTTACAGAATCATCAAATCCTCCATTTATAGCAGTTGCAGTAAATGCACAAATTGGGAAATGATATGTTTTTCTATTTTCACCTTTATTAGTTTGAATTTGATTTCTTAATCTATTAATATATCCTCCTAAATACCAATAGTCTGGACGGAAGCCTGCCCCCCAGGTTGTTACAATATGTGCCTCGTCAATAATAAGTAGACCTATTTCACGTTCGCCGATTATTGTTTCAATAGAATATGATAATAAGGTTTCCGGACTTAAATATAGAAGATCAACTTCACCATTTTTTATCCTTTGGAGAACTGCTTCTTTTTCTACTTGTGATATTAGATCGGAGTTAAATGCTTCTACTCTAGTATACCCATTTTTTTGGAGTTTCTCTTTTTGATCTTGCATCAATGCTTTTACAGGTTCGACGATAATTGTTAGTTTTTTATATTTTTTGGCTAGATAGACCGCAGGAATTTGAAACATTACTGATTTTCCAGCACCTGTAGAAGCAGTGATAAAGATATCTCTGAATGTATTATCAGGATCATAAGAGTTTTCAGCTTGGTGAATAATTTCTTGAATTATTTGACCTTGTGATAGTTCTACTGTTTCTTTATCTATATCGGGATTTTTATAGAATTTTATGTTTCTAAAATTTGTAAAGCCTTCTATTCCTATATCATTTCTAGCAATATCTATAAGTGCCTTTTCTTTTTCTGCATTTTCTGGAAGAATTTCATGATAATTAATAAGGCGAATTCCATTTGCAAGACAATATGCTTGTAAAGAGGATTGTATTCTATCAGAAGCAAGACCTTTAGTTGAATTTAATCCAATTATATTAGGCTTTGTAATAATTATTTGAGATAGAGCGCGAAGATAAGCTTCAATATCTTCATTTAGAAAGATATTGTAATCGGCTTTATCCTGACTATCCTCAACTTTAATATTGGAAGGATAATAATCATGTATAGGGGCTTTCTCTTCACTTTCATATTCATAATTATAGAAACTTCCATAATGTATATCATCAATTGTAATTAGCGTATTATAGACCGTAAGAAATCTCTTACATTCTTCACTACTTCCATTTGTATTATCCGTATTAATGGCCGTATTTATCTCTTGAATAAGATCGTTGTTTAGTTCAAATGGTAGTGGATAATAATCTGGATAGAGATTATTCTTATAAATTGTGACTTTGAGATCATAATCGCGAATAGCATCTTCAATCCGTGTTTTTATCAGCGTATATTCCTCATAAGTGATCCAAGCTGATTCGTCATCGTCCAGTCCAAGTAATGCAATATCTAATTGCTTTTTTATTTTTTTGTCGAAAAGGAGCACATTTTTTTTTAATTCTAAGGAATTCTCAATAAGAGGTGTATCATCTAGTTGTTCTAAAAAAGGTAGATCAAATCCTTTATAAATCTTTAGTTCCATATTTTTCTCCCCATTTCTTTGTACTATTACCATTAGTAATAGTTGCTTTGAATCTATCTTTTTTATGATTATTCTCCATAAATATTAGATGATATGTAAATATGCATAGTTTGTGTAAATAATTATGGCTTTTATAAAAGCTAGACTCTTTTTTATCCTTTTTAAATCTAAATACTATTACAAGTTCATCATATCTTCATTATATATATTGTAAGTTAACAAATCTAGACTTTTATTTTCATCAATATTAAAAATCGACAAAGTTGGAAAGTCTGCACTAAGCCTTGTCGATTTAAAAAATAGTTATTTAATAAGGATTGTGTATATAAAATATGTTTGAGATGTTAGTGATACATTAATTCGTATATTATAATTAATCTATAAATATATCTATTGATGAATATTATAAGAAGGATGATGAGCATGACTAGGAACACACATGGTGGCGGTGCGCAAACAAATATTAATGGACTACGTTTTGAAGCTGAAATGAGTCTTGAAGATGTTTTACAGGAGGCAGGTTATAAAGTAATAAATAAAGAAGTTTATGATAACAATAAATTTATAGGTTTGAGTGTTTCCAAACATAGTCTATATGAATATTTTTTAATACCTAAAGGAATAGATTATAAAAAATATAATTCTGTAAAATGGTTACCTGATGAGTGTTTTGTAAATTATAAGACAAAAACAGGATATATTATTGAAAAGAAATTCCAAAATTCACCTGGTTCTGTTGATGAAAAGCTTGCTGCATGTGATTTTAAAAGACGCGAATATTTGAAGTTATTTTCTTTACTAGATTATGACGTAGAATATATATATGTTTTTAATGATTGGTTTAAACAACCAAAATATAAAGATGTTTTAGCGTATATTAGAGCAGTGGGGTGTTATTATTATTTTGATGAAATCCCATTGAGTTGTATCGGTTTATAACTAATAACATGAATTAATATAAAAAGAGTAGTATATTGATAAAATGATTTGCTATCCTTCTAGAACTAGAATAAAATATATATTATATTAATAGACTTAGTAGGAGTGAAATAATGAAGTATATATCTGCGAAGGAAGCTGCCGAAAAATGGGGGATTTCTCAACGAAGAGTATCATCTTTATGTGCTGAAAATCGTATTATAGATGCACAACGAGTGGGAAACATGTGGATTATTCCAGAAAGTGCCAATAAACCAGTAGATGGTAGATGCAATAAAATGAGTAAAGAGATTTTGATAAAACCATTTTTAAAATGGGCTGGGGGAAAAGGGCAACTTCTTGATAAAATTAAAGAATATTATCCATTTGAAGAAGGAAATATAACTAGATATGCCGAACCATTTATAGGTGGCGGTGCAGTTTTATTTGATATCCTTAGTAAGTATCAATTAGATGAGGTCTATATTAGCGATATTAATGCTGATCTGATTAATACATATAGGGCCATACGTGATGATGTAGATAAGGTAATTGGATTTTTGAAGTCGATGGAAGAAAAATTTCTTTCTTTTGAAATTGAAGAACGTAAAAATTATTTCTATCAACAAAGGGATAGATTTAATAGCTTAAAGAGTGAAAATTATAATATAGTTGATTTAGAAAAAGCCGCATTAATGATCTTTTTGAATAAGACTTGTTTTAACGGATTGTACAGAGTAAACAAAAAAGGGTTATTTAATGTTCCTATGGGTAGCTATAAAAAGCCAACCATTTGCGACGAAAAGAATCTTCGTGCTGTTTCTGAATGTTTGCAAAATGTGATAATTGTTCATGGAGATTATAAACAGTCTGAAAGTTTTATTGATAGACGTACCTTTGTTTATTTTGATCCTCCATATCGGCCAATAACAGAATCCGCTAGTTTTACAGCTTATACAGAATATGATTTTAATGATAAAGAACAGATAGAGTTAGCTGAATTTGTTAATAAAATCGATAAAATGGGAGCGAAGATAGTTATTAGTAATTCAGATCCTAAAAATATAGATGAAAATGACAATTTTTTTGATGAAATTTACTCATCCCATATGATTAAACGTGTTGATGCAACACGTATGATTAATAGCAATGCGAAAAAACGGGGAAAAATTAAGGAATTATTGATTTCTAATTTTTAGTAGGGAAGCGTATATATGGTAAAACGTGATTTTATTGAATGGTTATCTGGATTTAGGCCTAGTATTGCGGATTATGGATTTTATATCAATTTTGATAAGGTCTATCGTAATGTTGATAATATAAAAGTTGAATTAAATATCTTAAATTCATTAATTGGCTCTAATAATATTGAAGAAGAGTTTAGATGTATACTATTAAAATATCCAGAAATATTACAATGTATTCCTATATTATTGGCTGTTCGTACTAGTGAAATATATTGTCAAGATGATCGAGGGGGTGTTTTATTTAATTTTAATCCTAAAAAGCTTTCAGTATCTATGGGAGATAACTTAGAGAAGTATGTATATTTTATGGAAGAAACAGGATTATTTAATTTACTTAGAAATCATATAATAAATAATTTAGTAGATTATGTGATGGGCATTGAAACTGGGCTTGATTCTAATGGTCGGAAAAATCGTGGTGGGCATTTAATGGAAGACCTTGTTGAACAATTTATTATTAAGGCTGGTTTTGTTAAGGGTATTAACTATTTTAAAGAAATGTATATTCACGAGATTACAGAAAAATGGGGAATAGATTTATTTGCAATCTCTAATCAAGGTACAACTGAGAAACGTTTTGATTTTGTTGTAAAAACAGATGAGATGATATATGTTATCGAAACAAATTTCTATAGTGGTAGCGGAAGTAAATTAAATGAAACTGCTCGTAGTTATAAGACCCTTGCATTAGAATCTAATACTATTGATGGTATTACATTTGTATGGTTCACAGATGGTAAAGGTTGGAATAGTGCTAAAAATAATTTAAAAGAAACATTTGATGTTATGGAACATATTTATAATATTAAGGACTTAGAAAATAATATAATTAGCGAGGTCTTTAAATAATGGCTAAGAAAATAACAAAATGGGAACCAGAGGATTTTGAATTAGAGATGACAACCCATTGGTCTTTTCCAAAACGTGGTGACTGGGCTACTCATGATGCAAAATGGAGAGGTAATTGGTCCCCATATATTCCGAGAAATTTATTGCTTCGATATTCCCAAGAAGGTGATTTAATACTCGATCAATTTGCTGGTGGGGGCACTACTTTGGTTGAATCAAAATTGCTTAATCGAGATATTATTGGTGTTGATATAAATGATATAGCACTTCAACGATGTAGTGAAAAAATTGATTTTGATTATGAACTTGCTAAGGGTAAGGTTGAGTTACGTAAAGGTGATGCACGCAACCTAGACTTTATTTCTGATGAAAGTATTGATTTTATTTGTACACATCCACCATATGCCAATATTATCAAGTATAGTGAAGATATTGAAGGGGATTTATCACAGTTAAAAGTTCCGGAATTCCTGGCAGAAATGAAATTAGTCGCATCTGAATCTTATCGTGTTTTAAGACGCGGTAAATTTTGTGCGATTTTAATGGGAGATACACGTCAAAAAGGGCATATGCTCCCAATGTCATTTGATGTTATGCGTATATTTGAAAATGCAGGGTTCAAGTTGAAGGAGCTTATTATTAAAGAGCAACATAATTGTAGAGCAACGGGATATTGGAAAACGAATAGTGTTAAATACAATTTCTTATTAATTGCACACGAATATCTATTCGTCTTTAAAAAGTAAAAGTTATTTCTAATTCTTTATAGTGTTATTTGTTACTATTTGTAGTGATTTTATTTTATTAGATATAATATTTAGTTTCTATATAGCGAGTATTAATTAAATATAATTGATACTCGCTATTTTTATAAAGACAGATAAGTTAGTTGGTAATATATCTTAATCATGCATCTTAGTCATTTTTAAATTCTTTATGAATGTGTTATTGTTATGTTTGTAATGACTTAGATGCACTATATGTCTTTCAGAGGCATCAAAAGAGATCTAACAGATTATGTATATTGTTAAATTTATCATTAGTTTTAGTAGAATATAGAAACGTATTAAACGGTAATAATCTAGTATGTTTCTTTGGATATGAATATGGTTCAATCAATAGAGCGTGGTATAGAGATACTCAAGTTATTAGAGGTGGGCCCGCTTGGTGTGACCGAGTTGGCGAATGCGACGGCGTTGCCCAAGGCCACTGTCCATCGCTTGCTCAAGACCTTTGAAGCTCATCATTGGGTTGAGTTTAATAGGGCCAAGAAGTATCAGTTGTCTTGGGGTATTTTGCCGATGGCAAAGTCTTTTCTTACGTCCTTGGATGTGCGGGCCATTGCGCAGCCCTATATGGTATCCATTCGGGATCAGTTGCAGCAGTCCGTGAATTTGTTTTTGGCGCAAGGCGATTATCGCATATGTATCGAGCGTGTTGCGGCGGACAAGCCGTTGCGTCACGATATCAAGATCGGTACGGTGTACCCTATCTTTAAAGGGGCGGCAGGCAAGATTTTCGGTGCCTATCTGGCGGACTTTAAGGATACTAATATGAGTGCTGGTGAAAGCGCCCAAATTCGTCATGATGGGTATGTGGTGACTCGCGGCAATCGTGTGCCTGATGCGGCATCTATCGCAGTGCCTATCTTCTCCTTTGGTAATAAGCTTGAGGCGGTGATGACTATCTCTGGTCCTATAGGGGACTACACGGAAGAGCGTGTCAAAGAGTATCTATCGGTCATGATGGAATTAGGTCAAACCATTTCCAAACACATGGGGGCGACCTTATAAATTTATTTTTTACCTAATTTATGGAATGACGTTCCATTATGCGGAACAAATATTAATGTATTAATAGACTAATAATAGAAAGATAGATAAAAAATAGGTTATTAGATATAGGTTTTATAAGGTTTGTATTTGTAGTTATATGAATTTATGTTTTTATAGTGTGTATGTTGGAGGTAGAAATGAGTCAGCTTTTACAAGAGATTGAAGCATTAAGAAAGCCCATGAAGGAGTTAAATGATTTCATTTTCGATCATCCTGAGCTCGGAAATGAAGAGTTTAAAGCTCATGAGTTATTGACGAATTTATTAGAGAAGGAAGGGTTCACCGTTGACCGCGAGGTGAGTGGTCTTAAGACTGCCTTTAGAGCGGTATACTATGTAAACGGTGGAGGTCCTAAGATCGGCTTGCTTTGCGAGTACGATGCCCTTGAAGGCTTGGGGCACGCATGTGGTCATAATTTGCAAGGTCCATCTATTTGCACGGCGGCAATCGCTTTGAAACGCACGTTGCAAGTACCTTGCACGTTGGTTGTGTACGGTACGCCTGCAGAGGAAACGGCGAGCGGCAAGCTTGTTATGGCTCGTGAAGGCGTGTTTGACGATTTAGATCTCGCTTTCATGATGCATGGCAGCGATACGACCACGGTAGACGGCAAGTCTTTGGCGCTAAATCTCGTTAATATCAAGTTCCACGGCAAGTCTGCTCACGCGGCGATTGCCCCAGAGAAGGGTATCAGCGCGTTAGATGCGGTGTTGTTGTTCTTTAACGGCATGGAGTATTTGCGCGAGCACGTACCGACTGAGGTTCGCATGCACGGCATTATCACTGACGGTGGCAAAGCCGCGAACATCGTACCTGATTATGCGTGTACCCAATGGTATATTCGTTCCTCTAGTCGCATTCGTCTCGACGAGGTTGTGGCTCGTGTGAAAGACGTGGCGCAAGGTGCGGCTTTACAGGTGGGCGCTACGATGGAATGGGAAGAGGTTAAGGCGTACGACAACAAAGTCAATGTACAAACCTTGAACGATATACTTTTAAAAAATGCAGAAAAAGTAGGGGCCCCAGAGATTTCCGAGCCTCGTAAGGTGACAGGATCCACCGATTTCTCTAGTGTTACGTTTCGCGTGCCAGGTGCATGTTTACGCGTGAAATTCGTAGGCAAGGGTGTGACGAGTCATTCTCAGGAATGGCTAGACAATGGTAAAAGCCAACTCGCAGAGGATGCTATCATGTATGGCGCGAAGGGCATTGCTTTATCTGTGGAGGAAATCCTTGAAACACTGGGCTTGTTAGAAAAAATCAAAGAAGATTTCAAACACGCAAAGGAAAACTTCTAAGTATTGTGTTGTGAATGGAGGGAACATGTATGAATTTGTTAGTTTGTTTATTGGTTATAGCCATAACGGGAACACTGGTTATTAAGAAGTTTAAAGCACAAACTGTATTATTATTGGGCGGTCTCATTATGATGTTTGCCGCGTACTTGCTTGGATACACAACATCCTTTGTAGAAGCGAAGAAGGCCACAGGTGTTCTTTTTTTTGATGCTTTTGAATTTATTAATATTACTACTGCTAAAGATGCGGCAAACCTTGGCCTCATGATCATGACTTGTACTGGTTTCGCAAAGTACATGGACCACATCGGTGCTAGCTCTCGCCTCGTTGTAACCGCCATTAAACCACTCGGTAAAATGAAATCTGCATATCTAGTAATGGCGCTTACATTTATTCTAAATATGTTCATGTCCCTTGTGATTCCAAGTGCTTCTGGTCTTGCAATGCTTATGATGGTGACAATCTTCCCAATTCTTGTACGCTTAGGTGTTAGTCCTGTAGGTGCTGCAGCGGCTGTTGCTACAGGTCACTTGCTCGACATCGGTCCTGCCTCTGCCACTACATTGCTCGTATCCAAAACAGTAAACATGCCTGTTCATGAGTACTTTGTAGATTATCAGTTGAAAGTATATATTATCTGTGGTTTAATGGCTGCTATTGCTCATTTCGTATGGCAAAAATACTTGGATAAAAAGTCTGGCCATGTTCCTACGGAATATGTGGAGGCTCATAAATCTGATGACCTCGAAGTTGGTCCATTACCATATATATTCTTACCATTGTTGCCATTAATCTTTATCCTTGGCTTCAGTGAATATGGTATTCAAGGTGTTAAGATGAATGTAAACCTTGCGATGTTCCTTAGTTTGTTTATCGCTATGGGTTGTGAATTTATCCGTCATCGCGACTTCCGTAAAATGGCGGCTAGCATCCAAACCTTCTTCAAAGGTATGGGCGACCAATTTGCTAACACTGTAACATTGATCGTTGCAGGTGAAACGTTTGCTTTCGGATTAACTTCTTTGGGCATCGTAAAAGAATTCGTTGCTGCTATTCAAGGCCTTGCTATTTCTGCTGATGTAGTAGGTGTTATTGTATCTACAATTATTACAGGTTTAAGTATCGTAATGGGATCTGGCGTTGCATCTATGTTTGCATTTGCTCCATTGGTTCCAAATTTTGCAGCTGACCTAGGTGGTAATGCGACAACAATCCTTCTCGGTATGCAAAATGCAGCGAGCGTAGGCCGCCTACTCAGCCCAATTAGTGCTGTTATGATTGCTGTAGCTGGTATTGCAAATATCTCTAGTTTCGATCTTGTAAAACGTACAAGCGTACCTGTAATTGTTACCTTCATTACAAGTACAATTGCTATTTGGATTATTCACTAATTTGAAGTTGGTAATTTATAAATAAATAAGAAAATAGATAAAGGCTCTACCTTATTTTGAACCGCACCCCAAAAATTGTGTCCAATTTTGGGGTGCAGTTCATTGGTTTAATTCTCTAGGAGTTTTTCTTATATTTATCTATATATCCCTATTATTCGTTCCTTATTGTATCGTATATTAGTTCGTTCTATAATAGACTTAGGATAGTTAGACGAGGTTGGGCCTCTCTTCGTCATCGAAGGGAGGGATAAGCCTATGAGTGATTATGAAATAATCATGCTCTTATTACAGGTAATAACGGTTGTTATTGCCTTTGGGGCATTAATAGCGCTTATTTGTCTCACAAAAGACAAATAGCCCTCTGTTGCCTAGTGTAACTAGATAACTGAAAGGCCATTTCCTAATCTTTTTTCAATTTCGAGATGCGCCTGACGTTACGACTCGTCTGACTATCTTCTTATATTATAGTAAGGTTATTATATATCGTCAAATTATGATGAACACGTGTATGGCATACAGTTTG
>OGHY01001028.1_pt1 | contig 13654 bp, 10 predicted proteins | sample 1571541 | NCBI WGS metagenome assembly OGHY01 (sample SAMEA2581943, study PRJEB24529) | metagenome | biome: Human gut stool | place: China | collected 2011
AGTAAAATATCGCCATTTTGCCATAGTATCCAAGCCGTTCACATACACGTTTAAGCTCAACGGCGGTTCGTATGGAGATGCCACATCGGACATAACATGGCAGAGACTTGGCGTGACGGACGTAAGGAAATATGGCATATCAGTAGTAAGTCCTTACAGGGCAGGCTATGAGTTCCGGGGCTGGAAAGTGCTTTCGGCAGGTAAGGAATATGGAGCAATAATATCCAATGCAGACCTTAACACAATGATGACAGACGGAAAGTATTATGATTCACTTTTCAGGGATGCCGTGTTTGAAGCACAGTGGAAGCCGGCGGTAACACTTACACATGATGACAGGATAACAGACGTAAGCGGTGCAGGCAGATACAATCCAGGTGATTATGTTGAACTTAATGCAGTACCGTCACCGGGAAGCAGCTTCAGTAAATGGTCCTATGTAAGTGCCGATGAGTACATACCATGCACACTCAATTCAAGGGATTATTACCTTGCATATGACGGTTCATATGGAAGATATGTTGTAAGGAACCGTGGGAACAATGCCATAAATTACGGATATACCGGTCTTGCCGAGTCAGTTGACGGCGGCTGGTGGTTTGTACGTGACGGACACATTGATTTTACCTATACCGGTCTTGCCGGAAATGAAAGGGTAAAGGGAAGCAGTGAAATAACATGGTGGTTCGTGCATAACGGACAGATAGAGTTCGGATACAATGAATATGCCGTTAATTCATATGGTCTTTTCAAATGCAAAAACGGGTATGTTGATTTTAATGCATCGGATGTGGGTGTGGATTCAAAGATAACTTTCTACATGCCAAGCTATAACATATCACTTAAGGCGGAGGGAGATTACGGCAAAAACACCCTTACACTTACGAAGGATACCGACATAAAGTCAGTAAGCGGTGCAGGCACGTACAAACCGGGAACATGGGTAAGCATATCGGCACAGGAAGCAGCCGGCGGTAAGTTTAACGGCTGGTCGCTTATGGGTGCAGATGGCGGAATATCAGGAAGCAGCAACTCGTTTGATTACAAGGCAGTATATGAAAACGGCAGATGGGTGGCAAAGATAAACGGAAACGCCGATTATGGTTATACCGGCATGGCATCAAATGAGTACGGCTGGTGGTACTTTGTCAACGGAAGCATTGACCTTAATTATACCGGTCTTGCATTTAACGAGGCAGGCTGGTGGTATTACAGCAACGGTGCGGTAGATTTTAAATATAACGGAATAGCAGTAAATGCATATGGTGCGTTTTATGTAAGCGGAGGAGCAGTCGTAAGAAATGCAGATGGCTCCTATGCAGTTGCATCACTGAAGGATAAGAACATGAGTTTCCAGATGCCAAGCTATAACGTAACACTTAAGGCAGAAGGGGAAATCCCGGCACCGGAAGAATATGCCATAAGTTATAACCTTGACGGCGGTTCACTGCCGGCAGGAAAGAGCAACCCCAAGACATATAATTCACAGACGGGGACATTTACACTGAATAACCCGGTCAGAAACGGTTATGAATTTACCGGCTGGACAGGAACAGGCTTAAATACACAGGCACAGACGGTAACAGTTAAGAAAGGAAGCACCGGCAACAGAAGCTACACTGCACACTGGAAAAAGAAAGCCCCGACAACCGCCGCTTATACAATAAAGCATTACCTGCAGAACGCAGACGGAACATATTCCTACAGGGAAAGCACGACAGGAAATGCTGCAATAGGAAATACCATAGCAGACATGCGTAAGAACTATGATGGCTACACACAGCCTGCGGTTAAATCGGTAAAGATAAGCAGCAACGCATCAGATAATGTAATTGAATACCGGTATCCGAGAAAGACATATAAGATAAACATATCAGGTGACAAAGGCATAAGTGCGGTAAGGCATTACAGCATAACGGACAGCAAAACAAAGGACAGCTACCGCTGGGGCGAAAGTGTAAGGATTAATGCAGATGTTAAAGAAGGCTACACATGGAGCAAATGGACAGGAGTAAGCAACGTAAAGAATAAGAAGTATGACTTTACGATGCCGCAGTCGGATGTAAACAGGAAAGCCACAACAACAGCCATGTCATATACATATACAGTAAAATATTACTGGCAGAACGCAGACGGAACTTACACAGAAAAGAAAGACCTTACAGTAACGGGAAAGGCAGGCTTCGGCACAAAAGTGTCGGCTCCGCTTCTTAAATACGAGAAAGAAACGGATGCAGATAAGTTCAATCCGTCAGTCAATAAAATGACAGACAGCCGTTACTACCCTACAACCAATAAAAAAGATAAGATAACACAGGCAGCCACAATAACAATAGGCACAAAGCCGGAGAATAATGTAATAACATATTATTACAACAGAAAGACATATCCGATGAAGTTAAGCTATAAGACCGGAATAAGCGGTGTGACACATTACAGCTATACGGATAAGTCCTCAAAGAATGAATACCGCTGGGGCGAGAGCGTAAAGATAGAAGCAGCCGTAAAAGACGGCTACAGTTTCAGCCGCTGGACCAGCAACGAAGCAGGCAATGCAGACAAATACACCAACCCTTATGAATTTATAATGCCGGTTATATATGTGGACAGGATAGCTAATGCGGTAAAGAAAACGGCAGACGTAACCATAGAGCATTATGTAATGGATACGGATGGAAAATATCCGGCAGCACCAAAGAAGACACAGACGGTTAAGTATGAGTACTTTACCCTTTTAAAGAGTGAACAGTTAAAGGATAACTCCCTTATAAAAGCCGGAGCAATAGAATATGACCCGGACAGTACAAAACGTGAAACACTGGTAACAGGAAGTACGGTAATTAAGCTGTATTATAAGAGAATAAAGCACAATGTGACGTTTAATGCAGCATATAACGGAGGACGCCATGCAAGCGGTGACAGTAAAGATATAACGGTACAGTTCTATTACGGTGCGGATATCCCGCTTGACAGTTATAGGGCAATGAAGCTTAATAATTATAAGTTCAAAGGCTGGAATACCAGTCCTGATGCAAAGGATGTGTTAGGCAGGCAGAAGATGGGAACATCAGACATAACGTATTATGCAGTATATTATAAGCAGATTACGGTAACATTTACAGACAGTGAGGGAACAACAACAAGAACGGCAGAACTGTATAATAATGAGACCGGTGCAGATATAGAAGTGCCGGAAATAGCAGATTATACAGGCTGGGCAGATAATACGGTTACAACATATGACATCAAAGACATTAACGAAGAAAAGGCAGAAAGCATAAACAGGACCGGAGAAAACGAAGGGACTGATGGGGAAAACATAAGCCCTGAAAACATGCAGGATAAGTCTGCTGCCGTTATGCCGGATACCGCAGGCGTTATGCCGGATACAGCAGGGAAAGAGGAAGAAACTACAGTAGCACAAACACCGGCAGATGGCAAAACAAAAGAAAGTACGGGTTCAGATAAAGCCGTAAGCACTGCCGAATCAGGAAACAGTAAGGCATCAGACAGTACCGATAGTACAACTGACAGTAAAAATGACAGTACAACCAAAACATCCAGCAGTGCAGGTAATGGTAAAGCATCCCGGATGGTACAGGATATAACCGGTAACACTGATAAGACAATACAGCCATATGAAATACAGGAAACACCGGATAATAACAAGGCTGAACAGACACATACACCTGCAGGAACAGATAAACTTGTTTCAGAATATAAATCTACAGGATATACAAGTATAAAGGACATAAATAAAGATGGTGCAACAGATGCACAGATAACTCCTGATACAAAGATAATAACGGTATCTGAAAGCAGGGACTACTATGCATTATATTCAGCCGGCGTAACACTTTCCTATGTATTAAACGGAGGCACAGAAAACGAGACAACTGTACCGGTAGAAGATACAGCTTATTGTAATGCTTCAGCACTTGATACCATAAAGGGAAAGAAGTTAAAACTTGCCAGATGTGAAAAACCTGAATATGATGAAAACGGATATATACATTCCTACAGCTTTGTCGTATGGGCAGAAAACAGTGAGGAAGGAAGCCGCTTTGCACAGGAGAGCGAATATGAGCTTAAACAGAATACAGTAATGTATGCCATGTGGGATGAGCAGCTTTCGCCTATAGAATATGATATAGTATTTGACGGAAACAAAGGAGCGGCAGTAAAGCATGTACCGTCACCGGTCCACGCAGTATATGATGAGGAAGTAACACTTCCTGATACAAAACCGGAAAGATTAGGATTTACATTCTTAAACTGGAATACAAGGGCAGATGGAGAAGGAACAGCATATAATCCATCAGATAAGGTGAAAAACCTTACAACAGTAAATGGTTCAGAGGTGAAGCTTTATGCACAGTGGAAGAAACGGAAAATACATGTAGTCAAAGCAGCTTCCACCTCCTATAATGCTGATATCATAAAAAGAACGCCGGGAGATGATGAGTGGTACAATACAACTGGTCGTCTTTCAATAGATGAATTAAAAGATTATGCTGATAATGAAAGTATACAGGTATGGAAAATAGACAATCAGGGGAATATTACAAGGACAAAATAATATTTATTAATATATGTCCAGAGTAAGATTGTTTAATTTCTAACTGATTTTGATAATTACTGTCATGTTAAAGAATGATTAATTCCTGTTATATTAAACAATGGTTCATACCTGTTATATTAAACAATGATTAATACCTTGAGTTTTTTTATTGATTTTGATAAAATTAATAATTCAGGGAATTAAACATATCAGATTGTAAAGAGGAAATGATATTAATGGAAGTAAGGATAAATAAATATTTAAGTGCGGCAGGTTTTTGTTCAAGAAGAGAGGCAGACAGACTTGTGGAAGCAGGACGTGTAAGTATAGATGGACGTGTTGCAGGTATGGGTGATAAAGTATCTGATGGACAGAAAGTACAGGTAGATAACAAAGATATATCAGTTGAAGAAGAAAAGATATTGTTAGCATTTAATAAGCCAGCAGGTATAGTATGTACAACGACAGACAGTCAGGGAGCTAATAATATTGTAGATTATATCGGATATAATAAAAGAATATATCCGATAGGAAGACTAGACAAGGATTCTCACGGACTCATACTGATGACTAATAATGGAGAAATAATGGATAAGATTCTCCGTTCGGCAAATGGACATGAAAAAGAATATATCGTGGAAGTTAATAAAGATATTGATGATGAATTTGTTAAGAATATGTCAAAAGGAGTATACCTTGAAGAACTCGAAAGGACAACACTACCATGCAGGGTATATAAGGATGGTAAAAGAAAATTCCGGATAATACTTACACAGGGACTTAACAGGCAGATACGAAGAATGTGTGATAATCTTGGATACAGGGTTGTCGATTTAAAGAGAATAAGAATAATGAATATAGTACTTGGTGATTTAAAGGAAGGAAGTTACAGGAATGTAACTGATAAAGAATATAGCAGGCTGCTTAGTATGCTTAATTAGAGTAATCTATAGATTTTTAAGAATGGGGATTATTATGGATAATAATAAAGATTTGAAACGTATCAGGGAATTAGTTGATTTATTAAATAAAGCAGGCAAAGCATATTATTCAGAGGGAAGGGAAATAATGTCCAACTTTGAATATGATGCATTATATGACGAGCTTACAGGACTGGAAAAAAAGACAGGTTGTGTGTTATCGGATAGTCCGACAGTTAATGTAGGATATGAGGTATTAAGTGAACTTCCAAAAGAGACGCACGAAAGTCCTATGTTAAGTCTTGATAAGACCAAAAGTGTAGAGGAGCTTATAAGCTGGGTTGGTGACCAGAAGGCATTGCTGTCATGGAAACTCGATGGTCTTACAATAGTTCTGACATATGATAATGGTGAATTATTAAAGGCTGTTACCAGAGGAAATGGCGAGGTAGGCGAAATTATTACTAATAATGCCAGGGTATTCAAAAATATACCAATAATAATTCCATATAAGGGAAAACTTGTATTAAGAGGGGAAGCCATAATAACATATTCTGATTTTGAAAAAATCAATGAAAAGATACCAGAGGCGGATGCAAAATATAAGAATCCCAGAAACCTGTGCAGCGGTTCAGTAAGACAGCTTAATAATAAGATTACTAAAGAAAGAAATGTTAATTTTTTTGCATTTAATCTTGTATCTGCAGAAAATGTTGATTTTAAGAATTCCAGAAAAGAACAGTTTGAATGGTTAAAAACACAAGGGTTTGATGTGGTTGAATATAAAGAAGTGACAGCCGGTAATCTTGAAGATACAGTGCATTGGTTTGAAAAGACAATTGTAAACAATGATTTTCCATCAGACGGTCTTGTAATATTGTATGATGATATTGCATATGGTGACTCGCTTGGAAGAACTGCAAAGTTTCCGCGTAACTCACTGGCATTTAAGTGGACGGATGAAACAGCCGATACAACATTAAGACAGATCGAATGGAGTGCATCAAGAACAGGTCTTATTAATCCTGTTGCTATATTTGATACAGTTGAACTTGAGGGAACAAGAGTAAGCAGGGCAAGTGTCCATAATATAAGTATTATGGAGGGACTTAAGCTTGGTATTGGAGATACAATTCAGGTGTTTAAAGCCAATATGATTATTCCGCAGATAGCAGCTAATCTTACACAGAGTGGTAATATACAGATACCTGATGTATGTCCTGTGTGTGGTGGACCTACACAGATAAAACAGCTTAATGATGTAAAGTCACTTTATTGTATGAATCCTGAGTGCCAGGCAAAGCATGTGAAGAGTTTTGCACATTTTGTTTCAAGGGATGCTATGAATATTGATGGATTATCAGAGGCTACTCTTGAAAAATTCATACAGAAAGGTTTTCTTAAGACTTTTAAGGATTTGTATCACCTTGAAAGATACCATGATGAAATTATCGAAATGGATGGTTTCGGTCAGAAATCTTATGACAGGCTTATAGAATCTGCCAATGCTTCAAGAAAGACAACTCTTGCCAGATTTATATACGGGCTTGGAATTGCCAATGTCGGTCTGTCTAATGCGAAAATGATTGTAAAGCAGTTAAAGAGCGTTGATAATATATTTAACTGCACAAGACAGGAACTTGAAGCAATTGATGGAGTCGGGGCTGTTATTGCGGATACATTTGCGGCATATTTTGAAGATGAAGATAACAAAAAAAACTTCATGGAGCTTTTACGGGAGCTGGATATTGAAAAAGAAGATGAGAGTACTGCTGCCAATATACTTGAGGGTAAGATATTTGTGATAACAGGTTCGCTTAACCATTTTGGTAACAGAAGTGAATTAAAAGAGCTGATTGAAAAGCTTGGAGGAAAGGCAACAGGCTCAGTTACGGGAAAAACATCATATCTTATTAATAATGACAGTACATCTTCATCTTCTAAGAATAAGACGGCAGCAAAGCTTGGAGTCCCTGTTATAACTGAAGAGGAATTTCTTAATCTTGCAGGTATTAAAGATATGTGATATTTTATATAATACACAATAACGGAAAGGTGGTAATTATAATGCCAATTAAGATACAGAGTGATTTGCCGGCAAAGGCTGAACTGGAAGAAGAAAATATATTTGTGATGGATGAGAACCGTGCCATGTCACAGGATTTCAGGGAATTACAGATTGTGATTTTAAATCTTATGCCGATTAAGCAGGATACAGAATTACAGTTATTAAGGGCGTTATCGAATACGCCTTTGCAGATAGATGTTACATTTTTGCAGATGGCATCCCATGTATCTAAAAATACGTCGGCGTCACATCTTAAAAAGTTCTATGTTACATTTGATGAGATAAAAAAGAAAAAATTCGATGGAATGATTATTACAGGTGCACCTGTAGAAAAAATGGAATTTAATGAAGTTAATTATTGGGAGGAACTTACGACTATCATGGAATGGTCTAAGACCCATACCACATCGACACTTCATATATGCTGGGGAGCGCAGGCAGGTCTATACTATCATTTTGGCGTTAAAAAGGTTCTGCTGCCATCTAAATTATCAGGTGTATACAGACACAAGGTTATGAATAGAAAAGAACCACTTGTAAGAGGTTTTGATGATATATTTATGGCACCTCATTCAAGACATACAGAAGCATGCAGACAGGATATTCTTAATAATCCGCACTTGAAAGTGCTTGCAGATTCAGATGATGCAGGTATATATATTGTCATGGCAGATGACGGGCAGCAGATATTTGTCATGGGGCATCCTGAATATGACAGATATACACTTGATTCAGAATATAAGAGGGATATAGATAAGGGATTAGAACCTGATATTCCGGTTAATTATTATCCTGATGATGATTGTAACAGAAAACCAAGACTTTCATGGAGAAGCCATGCCAATAATCTCTATACGAACTGGCTCAATTATTATGTGTATCAGGTAACTCCGTATGATTGGCAGTAAATATAATGTTTAATCCATTTTGAGAACTTTTTAATTTAAGATTTACTTGTGGATTTTGTTGCAAACCGCTGATATGCCGTTTTTTATATCGGCATATCAGCGGTTCTGCAATCTTCGCACAGTGTATACATCAGACTGAAATATTTTGTCTTAACCATAGAACGTTGATTAATTAAAGATTTGCATTAATTGTATATATATAATAAATCTGAACATGTTTAATAAATTTATTATTATGCATAAAAATCTATCGAAATATCAGAAGAATCTCCGCCAATAATTGTTTTAAAAAGACTTTCAGAAGTCTGTTTAACTGTATTAATATAATCAGCCGAACTGCCAAATACAGCTTCAAGACTGACAATATCATCTGATAAAGAAGATGTTCCGTCTGGATTAGCTGCTGATAATCTGCCTGTAGAAGAATCTACATTAATCCCGGCAGAGTTGAGAAGTGTTTCATATTTTTTAGAAGTATCTGTTAACGTCTGAGCTATGGCATTTGCATCTGTTGACAGCTTATCTGCAGCTGACTGGTAACCGTCAGCATATTTATTATAATATTTAATAAAATTATTAATGAGTTCTTTTAAATTATCTATATTAGAGGAATTATAACTGCCCTTGGATAATACGTCCGCACATGATACAATTGACGGAAGTGCCGTTGCAAGAGTTCTTACAGAAGACTCAGTCGGGGCAGTACCGGAATAGTCACCTTCAATAAATGTCTTTTGCATACAAAGACGAGTTTCATCATATATCTTTTTGGAATAATTTTCAGCTTTGTTCATAAAATCCGATTCCTTGGAAAATAAAGCTTCTAACTTAGTTGAAGTGGCTGCTTTAAGGGTGGTATCTTTTAATTCAAGATGGCCATTGGATTTCCTTGTAATTCCTATGTCTGATAACGCATCAGAATTATTCTTTATAAGCTGGTCGAACTTTTTTATGTATTTTGTAAGTCTGTCTGTAGAATCAATTTCAGAAATGTTAGATTTTAGCGAATTATATTCAGATACAAATTCTCTCACATTGGCAATAATTGAAGAATCTGCTCCATCTGACTTATCTGAATATTTTAAATGTCTTAGTTTTTCTTTAAGGCTTTCTGCATTATATGAATATTCTTCTGCATCAGTATTAAAAGCATAGCCCTGTTTTGTTATTTTATATGAAAACTTATTATTGGAAAGTAAATTATTAGTAATTGTGCTTGCATTAATTGTAATCATTTTACCGGCTCCTTTGTAAAAATAGTCTAAATATTGCTGTGTAATATATCGGCATGTAACATGTGATATATTATATATATTTAAAATAAATGCCGGTGAATATTTTATGTTTATTTAATTGATATAATATTCGAATTGTTGTAATATAAATATTATGTCTTGATAAGAGAGAAATGAGGATTAACAGAATGTCAATAGGAAAAAAGCTCCTTAAGTTTTCAGGAGGAATATCAATATTTGCCGGGTTTATTATAGCATTTGTCGGCTTTTACTTTATGTGTAATGGAATGTCACTTAATTCGGTAACACCTGATACTGATGAAGCAGTATTAAGAGCAATGAGATATATTAGTGCAGGCGGAATGTATATGATGGTATTTGGTATATATAGTATATATGCCGGCTTTCGGGGTCTTATGAGTGCGGATGATAATGAGTATACTGATAAACTCAAAACACTTGGAATGATATATATATCGTTATTTCCCTTATATATATTACAGGGGTTATACTGAAACTCAAAAATATAGAAAATAGCTAAATCTGTATACTGATTTAGGTTAAACAGGCACGGCTATTTGTTTCTGGACAAAATAAATGGTTATTGATGGCAGAAGAAAAATGTCTGCAGAATGGAGAATGTATGAGAAGCAGTTATTTGAATAATATAATATACACGCTTATATATGCTGCACCGGCAACACTTATTGCAATTGTTCTGCATGAATATGCACATGCTGTTGTATCGTATCTGTGCGGTGATAAAAATGTAAAATCAAGTGGAAGACTTTCACTCAATCCGTTTAAGCATCTGGATCCGTTGGGTACATTATGTCTTCTTATATTTCATATGGGCTGGGCTAAGCCTGTAATGGTTAATACAGCAAGCTACAAGCATAAGAAGCTCGATTTTTGTCTTGTGGCACTTGCCGGACCTTTAATGAATTTTATTATAGCATTTATTTCATTGATAGGTATGTATTTTACAGCAAGATATACAGGAACAGGAAGTGTTTCGGGATATTTTTATTATCTTTTTTACTATATTTCAATGATAAATGTAGGTCTGGGAGTGTTCAATCTTATACCGATTCCACCATTAGACGGCTCTAATGTATTATTTTCGTTACTTCCGGTACATATTGAGCGTGAGATAAGAAGATACAGCAGATATTTTCCATTGTTTCTTCTTATACTTATCTGGTTTGGATCATTTAATAATATACTGTCTTATGTTGATAGCGGTATTATTAACTGGATGTGGAGAATTGTATTAAAAATATTCGGTTATCCAGCAGTGGTGGGAACTGTATAATCGTTTTAGCTTTTTAAAAAGTCAGCAGGACTGACCAGCGGCTCGCAATAGGATTCGTTTGCGAATCTTGAATATTCCGTGCAAAATACATATTGTATGTTGTTATAACAAGGGACATTAAAAATTCCTATAGTGATGACTATTGCTAAATAGTAATAAAGACCTTGGAGAGGGTCTTTAAAAACTACTACAATATAATACAAGGAGAAAAGTATGAATCCGGCAGATTTATTCAGGTTCAGAGGGAACTGGCAGAAGTTTGTAAGTAATCATCCAAAGTTTCCTATGTTTTTAGGTGCTTTAAAGAATACAAATATTACAGAGGGAACAATAATCGAACTTAAGGTGACTACAACTGACGGCAGGGACTTATGTACCAATGTAAAGCTTACACAGTCAGATCTTGATATGATTAATGATATAAAAAAGATGGCATCTAAATAAATGCTTGTGGAGTATGTTGTAGTATGATTGATGAGAAAGAGATTCTTCCATTTAATTTTTTTGTATATGGTGGTGTGTATAGTGGGCAGCATCACGGAATGAGATACATAATAAGAAGAGCAGGTGACAAGCCTGATTATATATTATCAGTTTCCGTATGGCAGGGACCATATTGTTATTCAGCTGTTAATGAAGCAGACAGGACGACACGGGAATTTGATTTTAGCGAACATGGAAGAATTGATGCTATAGAATGGATAAAAAAAGAATATGATGAACGTAGAGAAGAGTGGGATAATGAACCGGCAATTCTCGACACAGATATATCTTTAAATTACGGTGGTAAAAAAGATGAATGAAAATTTAAAAAATGATAACTTTGTATTTTGGACAAACGGACTTGTAGTAGTTCTTATTGCAGTATTATGTAATTGCCTTTGGGGAAGTGCTATTCCTGCCATTAAGATTGGTTACAGATTATTTAATATAACAGACAGCGTGAGTACTAAGCTTTTATTTGCCGGTATAAGATTTGTAATTGCCGGAATTATGGTGCTTATTGTATACATATTTATGAATAAAAAGCTGCCGGTTCTTAAAAAGAAAGATATTATTCCTGTTACGGGTCTTGCTATTGTACAGACTACAATCCAGTATATTTTCTTTTATATAGGTGTAGCTAACTGTGCTGCGGCAAATGGCTCGATAGTTAATTCCTGTACGACATTTATTTCCGTTATACTTGCACATTTTATATATAAAAATGACAGACTTGATTATAATAAAGTGATTGGATGTATTATCGGTTTTTCAGGTGTGCTTATATGTACAATAGGACCGGGAGCCCAGACCTCGACACATGTATCAATCTTAGGTGAAGGATTTGTAATAATTGCTGCACTGGCTTTTAGTATATCTGGAGTTATGAGTAAATATGTAACCAAAAAGGTTGATTCAGTAATTACAACAGGCTATAATCTGCTTATAGGCGGCATTATATTGATGATAACCGGCATTGTGGCAGGCGGACATTTTGATACTGTGACAGGAGCAGGAATTGTAGTTATGGCATATCTTGCGCTTCTGTCAGCAGTTGCATTTACATTGTGGACTATTCTGCTTAAGTATAATAAGATTGGCAGAATCTGTATATATAATTTTGTTATTCCGGTTTCAGGAATATTCCTTGCAGGAATTGTATTACATGAGGATATATGGCATCTTAGATATTTTAGTGCGTTACTTCTTGTATCTGCCGGAATTATAATAGTGAATAGCACAAGAGGTAATAATAAAGAGAAGTCCGGCAGTGAAAGTGGCAATGCATAGGCATATAAGCTCATTTGTAAATGTTTCAGATATTCTATATACAATGAGTGATATACCTATACATAACAATGAATTACATGTAGGAAGAATTATATTTTTAAATGGAGATGTATTAGGTCTGTATAATCTGTAAAGAGAGATATAATGCAGAATACATATTATTATCTGCGATAATAACAACCCCCACAGGTATCCGGCAATGCCGTAAAATGGTACTGTTATAATGAGAAAAGCGATTCTTACAAGTATTGCTGCAATATTCTGTACACATGTAAGTGTGCTATGCCCAAGACCGTTAAGTATGCTTGAAAGTGTCATTGTAAGATAGTAGAACGGACATAGCCAGCATAGTACAAGAATGAACATATGTACAGAAGGCTCATTAAAAATTATACTGCCAATGCGTCCTACATAAAACAAAAATAAAAATGTTGTAAATATTCCAAGGGAGAGGCAGAAATGTATTGAGCGCCCGATAGTAAGCCTGATTGAAGTATTATTGTCGGCGGACTGGGCTCGCTCCTGATACTTCAGGAAGCAGCATAATTGATAATGAATTGGTCAAAGCAGCAGGAAAAAGTATAAAAGGAAGAGCCATTCCGGTAAGTATGCCATATATACTAATACTTTCATTTTGTGAATATCCATATAGTATTAATTGTGCAGGAATTAATATTGATTCACAGCTTTGTAATATATGCATTAATAGTCTGTTAAAGGTGAGTGGAACAGAAAAAACAAGCATTTTTTTAAGTCCTTCATAAAACATGCTGATACGTATTAATCTGAGTTTGAAGCTTTTGTTGGAGAATATCGCAGCAAAACAGAAAATTGTAGCTGCTATTTCACTTATGAGACTTCCTATAAATGCACC
>OGHY01001033.1_pt1 | contig 13638 bp, 8 predicted proteins | sample 1571541 | NCBI WGS metagenome assembly OGHY01 (sample SAMEA2581943, study PRJEB24529) | metagenome | biome: Human gut stool | place: China | collected 2011
TGATTCATTTTGAGTCAAGGGGCTTTCTGTTTTTTTATCACTTCTGAATTAGGGCCTTCTCTAAGGCCGGATAAAAGATAACCTCTTCTCTTCTTCTGCAAATAAAATAGCTGTATTTACTAATGCCAGATGTGAATATGCCTGCGGGAAGTTGCCCAACTGTTCTTTGGTTTCGAAATCAATATCTTCACTAAACAATCCGAGATGATTGGAGTATTTCAGAACTTCGTCAAACAGGCAGCGTGCTTCTTCTTTATGGCCGGTTACAAACAATGCCCGTATAAGCCAGAATGTACAAATCGTAAAAGCAGAAGTAGGCAACCCAAAATCGTCTTTGCTGTTATAGCGATACATAAGTCCTTTATGGAAAAGGGCTTTCTTGACAGCTTCCACTGTTTTATGATAGCGTATATCATCTGCTTCTATAAATCCATAGGGTTCCATCAATAGTAATGAAGAATCCATTGCTTGATTATTATATGTCTGTGTGAAGCTTTGAAGTTCCTTATTCCAGCCATATTTCATCACGTCTTTCTTTATTTTTTCGGCTTCCAGTTGCCAACGTTCGCTATAATTATATTTGTTAAGCATTTGAGCGATTTTAGCTCCGCGATCTAAAGCTACCCAACACATCACTTTGGAAGAAACAAAGTGTTGTCCTTCTCCCCGGATCTCCCAGATTCCCTTATCGGGCTTTCTCCAGTTTTCTACTACTTTTGCTAAAATGGTCTTTACCATTTCCCACATGTCTTCAATTTCATCCAGTGTGCCGGGCATGAGGCGATAATATTGGTAAATCAGGTCCATCAGGTAACCAAAAGAGTCGTTTTGTTTCTGATGGTATGCATCATTTCCTATTCGTACAGGTTTGGAGTTCTTATAACCGGATAGATGGTCGAGTATCACTTCGGTTAGTTGGTGCTCGCCCCGGATGCCATACATAATTTGATAATCATGTTTGGAAACGAATGTGGATTGGATAAATTTCATAAAGCGTTTGGCTGCACCGGTATGTCCGATTTGAAACATGGTTTCGATGGACATGGAAGCATCCCGAAGCCAGCAAAAGCGGTAATCCCAGTTGCGCACTTCTCCTACAGCTTCCGGAAGGCTTGTCGTTAGTGCTGCCAGCACAGCTCCGTTGTGGTAGGACATTAGTTTCAGAACCAATAAACTCCGTTCGATTACGTCATTATATAGAGTGTATTTCTTGCTTCTGTCTGTCCAGTTCAGCCAATATACCAGCGTACGACAGTATTCTATTTTCTCCCTTTCTATGTCGATTGGGATCACTTTCTCGTTATAGGAGAGCAGGAGAAATTCGTCTTTCTCAAGAATGATTTCTTTTTTCTCTTTGATGTCCTGAAGAGACAGGGAAGCATATAAATATTGTCTGTCCTTGTTGTCAAAGGAGCAGTAGGATTCGATATATTGTGGAGTGATATTAAGGATCACTTGTCCCTGTGCATAGTTTGGAGCCGGGTGGTAGTTGATCTTGAAACGCGGTTTTCCTTTTATCCAATGTATGTAGCGGTATAATTCGGCAGGTAAATAATGCCCTGTTTCGTCTTGGGAACGATAGCAGGGCATATAGTCGAGCACTACGAATTCTCCTTCATCGGAGGAGAATTGAGTAGAAAGAATATTGGTGTGGGGGACATAACTTTGTGTGATGCAATAGTCTCCGGAAACTTCGAATCCGAAAGCTCCTCCTTTCTCCCGGTCGAGCAGACTGGCAAAAATAGAAGGAGAATCGAAATCGGGAAAACAGAGCCATTCGATATTTCCGTTCTGCGAAATGAGAGCTGCCGTTCGGCAGTTACCTATCACTCCATAATTTAAATTATTCATATTGATTGCTTTTTATTGAGTTTTTAATAGATCTTTGAGAAAGTCGAAAGCGAAAGTCAGGCGATTCTTAATACTTCCTTCTTTTGTGGCAGTTTTTTGTTTGCCTAGTAAAGACCGTAAGAAAGGAAGTACGTCAGATTGGGCAGACAGGTGATAGTTGGCGGCTTCGGATACGCTACCTATTTTAATGGTGATAGCGCTCATCGGTAATGCCTGAAACATATCTTCATCTGTAGTGTCGTCTCCCATCGCTATAACAAAATCATAACGTCTGTTGGCTAGCAGACGCCCCACCTCCGAACCTTTATTGCAATCCGGTGATTTGATTTCGATCACTTTATTTCCTTGCAGAATTTGTAGTTTCTGCCGGGTACAGAGCGAAATCAGCGTGTTGACGAGTTGTTGGGCTCTTAATGTGCCGAGCCATGCGTCACTTTCACGATAATGCCAGGCCAGGGCAGTTTCCTTCACTTCCAGATGGGAACGGGGAGTACGGTCTACAAACATTTGAAGGATAGAGAGAATACCTGCTCCCCATTCTATCTTTTTTATGTTTTTATGCCAGACTCCGTTTTCTTTATAGAAAGCCCCATGTTCGGCAGCCATAGAAATAGGAAGGGTGCCAAGCCATTTTTCTAATGTAAAGTGATCCCGCCCGCTATTGATAACAATATGATTGGCGGGATCGCTAGCCAGTTGTTGTAGAATAGAAATGAGTTCCGGTGTAGGTTGTGCATCCTCGGGACGTGGTTTGAGAGCCGTCAGTGTACCATCATAGTCCAGCAGAATCAGGCGTTGTTTGGCATGGTTATACTTGAGTTTGATTTGTGCAATGCTAGCGGCTACGATACGTTTCTTTCGTAACATATCGTTTTTCATACATGTCGTGTTCAGTTCATTGACAAAGTCGGCTGCCCATTTGTTGACTGTCTGTACGGACAGAATGCTTTGCATACGTTGCAGGCGTTGTTTTTGTTCCTCTTCGGGCATTTCAAGTGCCTGACAAATAGCATTTTCTATTTGTTCCGTATCGTTCGGGTTGATTTGGATAGCGTCCGTCAATTCTACGGCGGCACCTGCCATTTCGCTAAGGATAAGTACACCGGGATTGTCGCATTTGGTAGCTACGTATTCTTTGGCTACCAGATTCATTCCGTCCCGAAGTGGAGTGACGAGGGCTATGTCGGCCACATAGTACATGGCAGTCAGTTCTTCCAGTGAAAAGCCATGATAGAAATAACATACGGGAGTCCAGTTCATTGTGGAGTAACGTCCGTTGATAGAGCCGATTTCTTCGTCAATTTTTGTTTTTAGTTCCGCATAGCTGCCTACATGATCGCGTGAAGGGACAATGACCATTGCCAATGTAACTTTACCGTGATATTCGGCATGATGTTCGAGGAAGGTGGCAAAGCCACGAAGACGGTGCAATATGCCTTTGCTGTAATCCAGTCTGTCTACTGACAGGATCAGTTTATGCTCGCCGAAAAGTTTCCGGGTTCGTTCAATGGCCTGGTGTACTTCTTTATTTTCTGAAGCCTGATGATAGGATTCATAGTTGATTCCCATCGGCAATGCTTCTACTCTGACCATCCGGTTGTTGATCTGTACTTCATCCAGTTTGAAGTCGAGATGCAGCACACGCTCTACGGCACTGATGAAGTGACGCATATAGTCATGAGTATGGAAAGCAATGAAGTCTGCTCCCAGCAGACCCTTCAGAATCTCGGCACGCTCCGGAAGAATACGGAAGAGTTCGTAAGAAGGGAACGGGATATGATGGAAATAACCGATACTTAGTTCCGGATATATTTTCCTCAACATTCCGGGAAGTAGCATCAGTTGATAATCCTGTATCCATACCTTATCGCCGGGACGTATCAGCCGACAAATCTCCTCACAGAAGAGTCGGTTGACTTGTTGATAGGATTGCCAGAAACAGTTCTTATATAAGGTATAAGCATAAAAGTAATGACACAAAGGCCAGATAGTACTGTTACTGTATCCTTCGTAGTAGTTTTCAATTTGCTTTTCCGACAAGAAGACCGGATGAAAATTCATTTCCTGTAGTTTCTCGTTAATCTCCTGTTGGTCCTTTTCTTCATTGGCACATATTCCGGGCCAACCTATCCAGTGCTTCTCATAAGAAGTCTGGAGAGAATCCAAACCTGTTGCCAGTCCGCCTTCGCTACGCGAAAATACGAATGTGCCGTTTGTGCCGGCTACTTTGACAGGTAATCTGTTTGCAATAATATAAAGTTTCATATCTATTTCTTCGCAAAGCATGTACCAATTGACTTATGTTGATGCTTAACCGTTTATTATCAACAGATTATAAAGATGTAGTATCCTCCTTTTGTCTTTTCAAAATGAAAATCCCCTTTCAAAATGATAATTTGTTTATTTTTTCTCTTCTGAAATTCCGGAAAAGTATAAAGCTTTTCAAAATAGAATTCTTTTTTCAAAATGGAAGGGTGTGTCGGATGGTAAGAAAGTAACTACCTGTCTGTATCTGTTTGAATGTTAGCTTATTATGTATTCTTTGTTTTTTGTGGCACGCATTTGGCATGAAGAATGGCAAGTAAAAATTTATAGTAATCATTTAAAAGGTAAAAACATGGGAATAACACTATCATTTATTTTCTGCCTGTTGAGCGGTTTCGCTTGTTTCTGGCTGTTCTGGAAATGTGTAGACTGGTTTGAGAATATTTAAAGAAAAAAGGAGAATTGATTATGTACACAGCATTATTCGTATTAGGTATTGCAATCTTCGGTTATTTGATGTATGTGCTCATCAAACCCGAGAAGTTTTAAAGTAACACACACAGTTTAAGGTAAAAAGTATATGAATACAGAAATTTTAGGCGTGGTTGTTCAGATAGCCTTGATGGTGATTCTGGCTTATCCACTGGGAAAATACATTGCCAAGGTCTACAGAGGAGAAAAGACCTGGTCTGATTTTATGGCTCCTATCGAAAGAGTCATTTATAAAGTTTGTGGAATCGACCCCAATGAAGAAATGAACTGGAAACAATTCCTGAAAGCATTGTTGATTTTGAATGCTTTCTGGTTTTTCTGGGGAATGGTACTCTTGGTTTCACAAGGATGGTTGCCTTTAAACCCGGACGGCAACGGACCGCAGACTCCGGATCAGGCATTCAATACTTGTATTAGTTTTATGGTGAACTGTAACTTACAGCACTATAGCGGTGAAAGCGGACTGACTTATTTTACTCAATTGTTCGTCATCATGCTTTTCCAGTTTATTACCGCAGCAACAGGTATGGCTGCTATGGCAGGTATTATGAAGAGTATTGCTGCAAAAACAACCAAAACGATTGGTAACTTCTGGCAATTTCTGGTAATAAGTTGTACGCGTATCTTATTACCTCTTTCTCTGATTGTAGGTTTTATCCTGATTCTTCAGGGAACTCCGATGGGATTTGACGGTAAGATGAAAGTCACTACTCTTGAAGGTCAGGAACAGATGGTTTCTCAAGGTCCTACGGCCGCAATTGTTCCTATTAAACAGTTGGGTACGAATGGCGGTGGATATTTTGGCGTGAACTCCTCTCATCCATTGGAAAATCCGACTTATCTTTCTAACATGGTAGAATGTTGGTCTATTTTGATTATCCCGATGGCGATGGTATTTGCACTGGGTTTCTATACCCGCAGAAAGAAGTTGGCTTACAGTATATTCGGAGTAATGCTTTTCGCTTTTCTGGTCGGTGTGTGCATTAATGTCAGTCAGGAAATGGGGGGTAATCCGCGCATCGATGAGCTGGGAATTGCACAGGACAATGGTGCGATGGAAGGTAAGGAAGTGCGTTTGGGAGCCGGAGCAACCGCGTTGTGGAGTATTGTAACGACCGTAACTTCCAATGGTTCTGTGAATGGTATGCATGATTCTACTATGCCGCTGTCCGGAATGATGGAGATGCTGAATATGCAGATTAACACTTGGTTTGGCGGTGTAGGTGTAGGATGGATGAAATACTATACATTTATTATCATTACAGTGTTTATCAGCGGTTTGATGGTAGGACGTACGCCGGAATTCCTCGGTAAGAAAGTGGAAGCCCGCGAAATGAAAATCGCTACGATTGTAGCTCTGCTTCATCCGTTTGTCATTTTGGTATTTACAGCACTCTCAAGTTATATTTATGTGCACCACCCTGATTTTGTGGAAAGTGAAGGTGGATGGTTGAACAACTTGGGATTCCACGGTTTAAGTGAGCAACTTTACGAGTACACTTCTTGTGCTGCCAATAACGGTTCCGGTTTTGAAGGTTTGGGAGATAATACTTATTTCTGGAATTATACGTGTGGTATTGTTCTGATTTTGAGCCGTTTTATTCCTATCATCGGGCAGGTTGCCATTGCCGGATTACTGGCACAGAAGAAATTCATTCCGGAAAGTGCCGGCACATTGAAGACCGATACTTTGACTTTCGGAGTCATGACATTTGTGGTTATCTTCATTATTGCTGCGCTGTCGTTCTTCCCGGTACATGCATTGAGTACAATTGCTGAACATTTAAGTTTGTAATACTGAATTAGAGAAGATATGAAAGATAATAAATCAGCTTCTTTGTTTCCAAAGGAGCAAGTTATAGAAAGTTTGAAACAGTCATTCGTGAAACTGAACCCGCGGATGATGATAAAGAACCCGATTATGTTTACAGTAGAAGTGGCTACAGTGGTCATGCTGCTCGTAACGCTCTACTCCATTGTAAACTCTTCACAAGGTTCGTTTGCTTACAATATTGCCGTGTTTATCATTCTGTTTGTAACCTTGTTGTTTGCCAATTTTGCTGAAGCTATTGCCGAAGCACGTGGTAAAGCACAGGCCGATAGCTTGCGTAAGACTCGTGAAGAGACACCGGCTAAGAAAGTGGAAGGCAATAAAATCGTTACTGTCAGTTCTTCACAGTTGAAGAAAGGGGATGTGTTTGTCTGTGAGGCAGGAGACGTGATTCCTTCCGACGGTGAGATTATTGAAGGGTTGGCTTCTATTGATGAAAGTGCTATCACCGGCGAGTCTGCTCCGGTTATTCGTGAGGCAGGTGGCGACAAGAGTTCCGTAACGGGTGGCACGAAGGTATTGTCCGATCATATAAAAGTAATGGTGACTACTCAACCGGGAGAAAGTTTCCTTGATAAGATGATTGCATTGGTGGAAGGTGCTTCCCGTCAGAAAACCCCGAATGAGATTGCGTTGACTATTCTGCTGGCAGGTTTTACGCTTGTTTTCGTCATTGTGTGTGTGACTTTGAAACCGTTTGCCGATTATAGTAATACGGTCATCACTATTGCTTCGCTTATTTCTTTGTTTGTGTGTCTGATCCCGACAACTATCGGTGGACTTCTCTCTGCCATCGGTATTGCCGGTATGGACCGTGCACTTCGCGCCAACGTGATTACTAAATCCGGTAAAGCGGTTGAAACTGCGGGCGATATTGATACATTACTGCTGGATAAAACGGGTACTATCACCATTGGTAATCGTAAAGCAACTCATTTCCATACGGCTCCGGGTGTCAATTTGCACGATTTTGTGGAGACTTGTCTGTTGTCTTCCTTGTCCGATGAAACGCCGGAAGGTAAGTCTATCGTAGAACTGGGACGCGAGTCGGGCATCCGTATGCGTAACCTGAATACAACGGGAGCACGAATGATTAAGTTTACGGCTGAAACCAAATGTTCGGGAGTAGACCTGGCAGATGGAACGCAGATTCGTAAAGGTGCTTTTGATGCCATCCGTAAGATGGTGGAAGGTGACGGGAATGAATTTCCGAAAGAAGTGGAAGAGATTATTTCTTCTATCTCAAGCAATGGTGGTACACCGCTGGTAGTATGTGTAAACAGAAAGGTGACTGGTGTTATTGAACTGCAGGATATTATCAAACCGGGTATTCAGGAACGTTTCGAACGTCTGCGTAAGATGGGAGTGAAGACGGTAATGGTGACAGGTGACAACCCGTTAACTGCAAAATATATTGCTGAAAAAGCCGGTGTGGATGATTTTATCGCTGAAGCTAAACCGGAAGATAAGATGGAATATATCAAGAAGGAACAGCAGGCTGGTAAATTGGTTGCAATGATGGGAGACGGAACGAACGATGCTCCTGCTCTGGCACAGGCCAATGTAGGTGTAGCCATGAATAGCGGTACACAGGCAGCGAAAGAAGCTGGTAATATGGTCGATTTGGATAACGACCCGACGAAGTTGATAGAGATTGTGGAAATCGGTAAACAATTACTGATGACACGTGGTACGCTGACTACTTTCTCTATCGCCAATGACGTAGCGAAGTATTTTGCTATCGTTCCGGCCTTGTTTATGATCGCTATTCCCGAACTGGCTGCTCTGAATATCATGCATCTGCATAGTCCTGAAAGTGCTATTCTTTCGGCAGTCATTTTTAATGCGATTATTATTCCGATTCTGATTCCGTTGGCTTTGCGTGGTGTGCAATACAAGCCGATAGGTGCGAGTGCTTTGCTTCGCCGTAATCTGCTGATCTATGGTGTGGGTGGTGTGATTGCTCCTTTCGTGGGAATCAAATTGATAGATTTAGTAGTAGGTTTATTCTTTTAATTAAAAAACAATAGCAATGAAAACTTTATTGAAGTCATTAAAAATAACACTTGCTTTTTGTGTCTTTTTCTCCGTGTTCTATATCCTTATCCTGTGGGTGTTTGCACAGGTAGCGGGTCCTAATAAAGGAAATGCCGAAGTAGCTACGCTGGATGGGAAAGTAGTGGGAGCGGCTAATGTAGGTCAGATGTTTACAAAAGATATTTATTTCTGGGGACGTCCATCTTCTGCCGGAGACGGATATGATGCTACGAGTTCCGCAGGTAGTAATAAAGGGCCCACGAATCAAGAATATCTGGATGAAGTGAAAGCGCGTATTGATACTTTCCTTGTACATCATCCTTATTTGAATCGTGCGGATGTGCCAGCCGAAATGGTTACGGCCAGTGGTTCGGGACTGGATCCTAATATCACTCCTCAATGTGCGTATGTACAAGTGAAGAGAGTAGCACAAGCACGTGGATTAACAGAAAAACAAGTAAGAGCGATTGTTGATAAAAGCATAGAAAAACCGTTTTTGGGGTTGTTGGGAACAGAAAAGGTGAATGTGTTGAAATTGAATATCGCATTAGAGGAAAGCAATAAGTAGATGAAGATTGAGCAGCGTTCCTGTCCGGACCGTTTGGGTTATGCCGCGGTTCAAATTAACAGGGTTGGATAGGGCGCTGCTTTTTTACGGAAACATAAAATAGAATAAGATAAGAAGTATGAAAAGTTTTTTTAGTAAAAAGAGTTTTTTAGGAACAATGGCTGTAGCAGCCGTTTGTATGTTGGGAACAGTTAATGCACAAGCACAAGAGTTTACTATACAAGGTGATTTGGTAAGTTCGTATGTATGGCGTGGTATTTATCAGGGGGGAGCTGCTTCCTTTCAGCCGACTTTGGGATTTAGCGTAGGTAATTTCTCGCTTACTGCATGGGGCTCAACCAGTTTGAGTGAGAGTAATAAAGAAATTGACCTGACTGCAGCTTATAAGTTCGGTGAAGCAGGACCGACGCTTTCTGTAGCCACTCTTTGGTGGGACGGACAAGCTGATGTGGCCAATGGAGAACTTACCAATAATTATTTTCATTTTAAAAGTGGAGACACAGGACATCATTTTGAAGCAGGGTTAGCTTATACGCTTCCTATTGAAAAGTTCCCGTTATCTATCGCATGGTATACCATGTTTGCCGGTGCTGACAGAAAAACGACTGATGAGGGGGAAGAAAAGCAGGCATACTCTTCTTACGTAGAACTGAATTATCCGTTCAGTGTGAAAGGAGTTGATCTGAATGCTACTTGTGGAGTGGTTCCTTATAAGACTCCGCAGTATAATGTGAATGGGTTTGCAGTGACGAACCTAGCTTTGAAAGCAACGAAAGCAATAAATTTTAATGATAAGTTTTCATTGCCTATATTTGTACAGGCTATATGGAATCCACGTTTGGAGGACGCCCATTTAGTATTTGGCGTAACTTTAAGGCCATAAAATAAACTCATGAATTTTTGTGAAACCCGTGGTGATCGTGATGATTACTACGGGTTAGGATGTTTAAAATAACAGATTGACGTAATGGATGATAGAGAACATAGTGTACAGTATTTTTTGGATCTGATAAAGAAGTCCCACCGGGGCAAATTCAAGGTCTATATCGGTATGATAGCCGGTGTGGGAAAGTCATATCGTATGCTTCAGGAGGCACATGAACTGCTGGAGAACGGTGTGAACGTGCAAATCGGCTATATCGAAACTCATGGACGCGCCGGGACGGAAGCATTGTTGCAAGGGCTCCCTGTCATTCCGCGTCGTAAAATCTTCTATAAGGGGAAAGAATTGGAAGAAATGGATCTGGATACGATTATCCGTGTCCATCCGGAAATTGTAATTGTGGATGAACTGGCTCATACCAATGTAGAAGGTAGCTTGAACGAGAAACGTTGGCAGGATGTGATAACTTTGCTGGATGAGGGAATCAATGTGATTTCGGCAATCAATATCCAGCACATTGAAAGCGTGAATGAAGAAGTGCAGGAGATTACGGGTATTGAAGTGAAAGAACGGGTGCCCGACAGTGTTCTTCAGGAAGCGGATGAGGTGGTGAATATTGACTTGACGGCAGAGGAGCTGATTGCACGTTTGAAAGCGGGTAAGATATATCGTCCGGAAAAGATTCAGACGGCATTGGATAATTTCTTTCGGACAGAGAATATTCTTCAGTTACGTGAGTTGGCTTTGAAGGAAGTAGCGTTGCGGGTAGAAAAAAAGGTGGAGAATGAGGTGGTGATGGGAGTAGCCGTCGGACTCCGGCATGAGAAGTTTATGGCTTGTATCAGTAGTCATGAGAAAACACCCCGGCGGATTATCAGAAAGGCGGCAAAGTTGGCAACCCGGTATAATACTACTTTTATAGCCCTGTATGTTCAGACTCCGAAAGAGAGTATGGATAGAATTGATCTAGCCAGTCAACGGTATCTGTTGAACCATTTTAAGCTCGTGGCGGAACTTGGGGGAGAGGTGGTGCAGATGCAGTCGAAGGATATTTTGGGGAGCATCGTCAAGGTTTGTAAAGAGAAACAGATATCGACTGTTTGCATGGGAACTCCTAATTTAAGGTTGCCATACGCTATTTGTTCTATACTGGGATATAGAAAGTTTTTAAATAATTTGTCACAAGCTAATGTAGATTTGATTATACTTGCATAATATTAATCGTATGAACGTTATGAATATTAAAACGAAACTGATTCTCGGTATCGGAATGCTGGCCGGAATGATTATTTTGCTGGTAACACTTTCAGTTGTGAATCTTCAAATTCTGACAGCGACAGAACCTGATAGTCCTGCTGCTATGCCCGGATTGGAACGTGCTTTGTTATGGATTTCCGTAACGGGAGGAATCTGTATCTTGACCGGACTGATATTGCTTTATTGGTTGCCCCGTACTATCAGCAAGCCTATTAAAGAGCTGAAAGAGGGAATTCTTGAAATAGCCAATCATAATTATGAGAAGCGTCTGCAGATGAATAATAATGAAGAATTCCGGGATGTGGCGGATAGTTTTAACCGGATGGCGGAGCGTTTGACTGAATATCGTGCCAGTACTTTGTCGGATATTCTTTCTGCAAAGAAATTTATTGAAGCAATTGTAAACAGTATAGATGATCCGGTGATCGGCTTGAATATGGAGCGTGAGATTTTGTTTATCAATGAGGAAGCGCTCAATATTCTGAACCTGAAACGTGAATCCGTGATTCGTAAATCGGCAGAAGAGCTTGCTTTGAAAAACGATCTTCTCCGCCGGTTGGTTCGCGAATTGGTGACACCGAGTGAGCAGAAGGAACCTCTGAAGATTTATGCTGATAATAAAGAGAGCTATTTTAAAGCGTCTTATGTTTCAATCATCAATACAGAAGCCGGGAAAGGAGAACCTCATAAACTGGGGGATGTGATATTGCTGAAAAATATCACGGAATTTAAAGAATTGGATTCTGCCAAGACTACATTTATCTCGACAATTTCTCATGAACTGAAGACTCCGATTGCGGCTATTATGATGAGCTTGCAACTGCTGGAAGATAAGCGGGTAGGTGAGTTGAACGATGAACAGGAGCAACTGTCGAAGAGCATCAAGGAGAATAGTGAGCGTTTGTTAAGTATTACGGGAGAGTTGCTTAACATGACACAAGTGGAAGCCGGAAAACTTCAGATGATGCCGAAAATAACGAAACCGATTGAATTGATAGAATATGCAATTAAGGCAAATCAGGTGCAGGCGGATAAGTTCAACATTCAGATAGAAGTGGAATATCCGGAAGAGAAAATCGGCAAACTATTTGTAGATAGTGAGAAGATCGCTTGGGTACTGACTAATTTATTGAGCAATGCAATCCGTTATTCGAAAGAAAACGGTCATGTTGTGATCGGAGCCAGGCAAGAGGATAATATTATCGAACTATATGTTCAGGATTTTGGTAAAGGTATCGACCCGCGTTATCATAAAAGTATTTTCGACCGTTACTTCCGTGTTCCCGGAACGAAAGTGCAGGGTAGCGGACTCGGATTGTCTATTTCCCGTGATTTTGTGGAAGCGCACGGCGGTACGCTGACCGTAGAGAGTGAATTGGGAAAAGGCAGTCGGTTTGTGATAAGGTTGAAAGCATAAAAATAAATGTCTTTTTGGCGAATCAATATATTGTAGCGTCTTTTAAAATATTTATATTTGCAGGTGAATTGAAACTAAGGTCAAACTATTGGCTATATAAAAACTTAAAAGAACCAGAATCAGATGAAACAGGACATGATTGTTATCCTTGACTTGGGTAGTCATGAGAATACGGTATTGGCTCGCGCCATCCGTGCATTAGGAGTTTATAGTGAGATTTATCCTCACGACATCACAGTAGAAGAACTGAAAGCATTGCCCAATGTAAAGGGTATTATTATCAATGGTGGCCCGAATAATGTAATCGATGGCGTTGCTATTGATATAAATCCGGCTATCTATACTTTGGGGATTCCCGTCATGGCTGCAGGTCACGATAAAGCAACTTGTGAAGTGAAGTTGGCAGAATTTACAGATGATATCGAGGCTATAAAGGCTGCAGTAAAGTCTTTTGTTTTCGATACTTGTAAAGCTGAAGCTAACTGGAACATGAAGAACTTTGTCAATGACCAGATAGAATTGATTAAGCGTCAGGTGGGCGATAAGAAAGTATTGTTGGCTCTGTCGGGTGGAGTTGATAGCTCTGTGGTAGCAGCTTTACTTCTGAAGGCAATTGGTAACAATCTGGTTTGCGTACATGTTAATCATGGTTTGATGCGTAAGGGAGAGTCTGAAGATGTGGTTGAGGTATTCAGCAACCAGTTGAAAGCAAATCTTATTTATGTAGATGTAACCGATCGTTTCCTGAATAAACTGGCAGGTGTGGAAGATCCGGAACAGAAACGTAAAATTATTGGTGGTGAGTTTATTCGTGTGTTCGAAGAAGAAGCACGTAAACTGGATGGTATCGATTTCTTAGGTCAGGGTACTATTTATCCGGATATTGTAGAGAGCGGAACGAAGACTGCCAAGATGGTGAAATCTCATCATAATGTAGGCGGTCTGCCTGAAGATCTTAAGTTCCAGCTTGTAGAGCCCTTGCGCCAGTTGTTCAAGGATGAAGTGCGTGCTTGTGGTCTGGAGTTGGGTGTGCCTTA
>OGHY01001050.1_pt1 | contig 13504 bp, 13 predicted proteins | sample 1571541 | NCBI WGS metagenome assembly OGHY01 (sample SAMEA2581943, study PRJEB24529) | metagenome | biome: Human gut stool | place: China | collected 2011
AAGCTCCAAGCGAACCGCCGATTAGCGCTGTAATAAGAAGAGTCGCCTCCCTTATGCGCCATTTGTTGTGTATCGCTTTCCACTTATCAATTCCGTACAAAGCAAATGTTACTACATTAATAATCAATAAATATATCCCTATAATCTTAGTCATTACTTCTGTGTAAACGCATAATCCCAAGTCTTAGCATTGTCTGACTTATTCTGCACAATCGCCATCTGCCATTTTGCATTATCTTTATTCGCACTGTCCTTAACAGTATAATATGGCGACTTTCCGCTATCCGACATATAGATTATGACGCTGTCTCCTTTCGCATCTGGTGTATCCATTGTACCATAGAATACGTAAGATGCATACGAATATTCCGTATCAATGCTCTTGCTGCTAATATACTGCGTATTCTCCTGCGGCTTATGCTCTTTAACATACATTTCGCGCTTCTCAATCACAACTTCCGGATACTTAGTCTTAAGAAATTCTTCCGCTTCCTGTGCCGTTTCCTGCGACACCTTTGCTGTGCGATTCTCCTGAACCTTAGACATTACTGGCTTGATAAGCAGTATTACTGCAATTACCACAACAATGAATACTGCAAATGCAATAGCAAGAGTCACCCTTTTCTTAACAACATTTTTATCATCCATAAATCTCGCCCTCCTTTTTCAATGTCTCTTATTAAAAATGTGCTTCTTTATTTACCACAATTATATAACACGAAACTTACATCCAGCTTACATTCACATATAATATACATTTGTACTTGCCAATCTCATGATAATCTGCTAAACTACACAGGCTGTGTTATGATACAGTAACAAATCGTGTGTTCGAGACCTTCCACACGCAAAACAAAACTAAAGGAGATAATTGAATATGAAGAAAAAAGGAATGAGTGTGAAATTCATCACACAAGCCGCTGTAATCGCAGCAATCTATGTAGTACTTGTAGTAATCTTTAACTACATCAGTTTTGGACCAGTCCAGTTCAGAATCGCAGAGGCACTTACAATACTGCCTTACTTTACACCAGCAGCAATACCAGGATTATTCGTTGGATGTATAATTGCTAATATCCTTGGTGGTGCAATCGTATGGGATGTAGTATTCGGAAGCATTGCAACACTTATTGGCGCAATCGGAACATACCTGTTAAGAAAGCATAAGTGGCTTGCACCAGTTCCACCAATTGTTGCTAACACAATTATTGTACCATTCGTACTTAAGTTTGCTTACGGCTCAGAGGGCATGTTTGCAATGTTCTTCGTTACAGTTGGCGCTGGCGAGATAATCGTATGCGGAATCATCGGCATGATACTTTTATATGCACTTACACCAGTAAGACATGTAATCTTCGGTGATGAAAAATAATAAAATTTCGGGAGTAAATGTTTATAGCATTTACTCCCTTTTTTCATAGTCTCTTTTTTACTCGAAATAATACAGATAAACATCTTCTAAATCAATATTATCTTCTACTTTTACAGCTTCTTCTGGAAGCTTGTCCCCGACAACCCTTAAAGCAAGACCGTTCTTTCTCTGCCTTATATTACCAATCTTATACTCTTTCTGAAGTTCTCCTACTTCATCAAGTGTACATGTTATCTCCCCGACTTTACCAGCCATACTCTCAATCAGTTCAACCGGTGTGCCTGTAGCTATTATTTCCCCACTCTTTAATAGAAGCACCTTATCAGCAATACACTCAATATCACTTACAACATGCGTTGCAAAAAGAATAATTTTATCCTTGGATAACTCAGCTATATAATTTCTTATAGAAATCCTTTCTTTAGGATCAAGTCCAGCAGTTGGCTCATCAAGAATAAGAATTTTAGGATCACCCAGAAGCGCCTGTGCCAAAAGTACTCGCTGTTTCATACCACCTGAAAATCCACCAATTTTCTTATATGCCACATTTGTAAGATTGACAACCTCCAGCAATTCATCAATCTGCTGGTTTACCGTTTTAACAATCTCATTACCATTCTCATCTACAGTTTTAAGTTTCTTAACCCCTTTAATCTCTGCCATATATTTTAAAAAAGCTTTAGGTGAAAAATCTTCATAAAATCCCTGTTGCTGCGGCATATATCCGACCCGTGCCCTAAACAGCTTGCCAAGCTTTAATATATCAGTCTCATCATTATTTTCATCATACAGAATACTTCCTCCGTTCACCTTATCACGCGAAACATTATCTGTTATAAGATTAATCATTGTACTCTTACCTGCCCCATTTGCTCCCAGAATTCCATATACCCCCGGTGTAAATGTATAACTGATTCCCTTCAACGCCTGAACCGTTCCATATGTTTTCTTTAAATTTCTGATTTCCAGTTTCATAATACAACCTCCTCACATTTTTCTTTACTCAACCTGTTTATATATATCCAGCGATGTCATAGAATGTGTTCCGGTCTTCATCTTATAATATTCAACCTTCTCAGTTCCATCATTGTATATAACATCCGCTTCTATTAATGCATTATTTACGGCTTTTATTTTAGCCTGTTCTTCCATATAGACACTTGGCCAATACGAATTAATTTCATCATCTGTAGTAGGAAGTTCGGCAATAATCAATAATTTTAAAGCATCTGTATCTGATCCCGATACACTTACACTTTTCATATTTATACTCTTCTTTTTCCTATAATTATTAATATTATCTGACGCATATACAAAACCACAGGTGCTGTTATAAATAGTATATTTTATACTTTGAATATTTTCATCCGTATACAATCCTTCCCAGTCACACATATATTTTATATAGCATGCCGACTTATTATCTGCCATTCCACTTCTACCTGTGCCACTTACTCTCCACCCTGTAACAGAAATTTCATCATAAAATGTCTTGTCCAGCTTCGGATATACAACTTCTATTGATTCCCCTGACATCTTTTCATATGCCATCCCATCTGACTCATATTCAGTTATCACCGGCTCCTGATAACTAATTCTCTCCTGTGTCTCTTCTGTTACGGTATCCTTCTTCTGACACCCAGAAAACAATATTACACATATTGCCATTAAAATTATATAACTCTTTTTCTTCGACATATAGTATCATCCCCTGATTATATATACGAAAACCATCTGTCAAAAGTTTTATATAAGTTTCCATCTTACATAAAAAGTTATTGCAATCATAACTCCTACCGATGCAACCTGAAACGCCCTGTTTAATTTTCCTTTTGAGATATAAGATATTAATATACTTACATTCATAGCCGTAATCACCAGTACAAGCTCTATAACTGTCCGCAATAGCATATATCCGGCTATACTTACAGATGTAATAACATTTCTGATAAAACTGTATGAATATATGCCATGTCCCAGCTTATCATATATTGACTTCAGGCTGAGTGCCGGTGCCTGTAAATATGGCATTCCATAAATGCTATACATATAAATATATTCTATTGTAAAAACAACAACTGTAAGGACTACTGTAAATATTAATGCTGATATGTACTTTTGGAGTTTACGATTTCCCCTTCCATTCACGGAACCATTAAGTATCATTTCCATTCCTGTCACATACTCTAACTGTATGTTTTCTGCCGTAATAAACATAACTGCTATAATAAGCGCTATTAATATCGTTGTTTCCCTCATAGCTGAACCACTGCCAACAATCTCTGTATATCCTCTTTCAGACATTATCCATGCATCTACTCCATACTCTTGTTTAACATCATCCAGATATAAAAGTTTATCCATAAATTCTGCACAAAAAGCAGCTTTTGTTTTTGCATATTCATACTGGCCGTTGAGTTCATAATATCTGTCATTCCAGTCAGTTCCAGCTTCATCAGTATCCTTTATCGCAACGAGATTTTCCAGTTCCTGCAAGGCATCGTTAACATCATTAATTCTTTGCTGTGTATATTCTTTTATATATTCCTTATCCTGTCCTCCATGTTCTATATACATCTGATCCTTTAATGACTCTACATCTGTATATTTCATAACTCCATTAGTTGAGGCATACACAACAACAAATATTACTCCTGCTATAAACCATACTCCATCCCCAGAAAAAACTAACTTGTGCAATTCCTTTATAAACTGTGGCATTTTTGCCAGTATATGCTGATATCCCTGACTTACAATTCCTACACATCTGTCCCATAATGTAATTTTTCCATAAGGACGCATCGAACTGCTATTAACATATGCTATTCCTGTCATTACCACTGTTATAACAAATATCGCAAATAACACTACTGAGGAAACAGAAAAAACATATTCCGCAAACCCCCAGTTCATATATGTTTTTAGCATTTCATTTAATTTTAATGCATTGATAATATTAACAAAATGCAGGAAACTCCATGTGCTGTTTACCTCAACATTATTGTATAATACAATCTCTATTCCGATAAATGCGGCTATGCAGATTACTGCATAATTTCTCTGTCTAAAAATCACAAAGATTGTCCACATCAGTAACCCCATAAGAACGGTAACTATAGCAGCAACACCAATCAGTATTAAAACATATTGGATTTTACTTATGGGATATGTAAATTTATCGAATCCCGTAATATTTTGTATAGGATTATTCAAATCTTTAACACCGCCATACAAAACCAGCGAAGCTGCAAATGTAAATAATGACATTAATATAACTGTAACCAGACCACCGGCTGCAATAACAATCATATTCGTGAGACTTATATACTCTCTTCCATCCTTTGTGCTGTATGTTATCTGCCACATTCCATTTTCACGATACCTGAACAAATCATATACAATAATCATCAGAAAAAAGAATGAAATATAATATGAATAATAATACTCAGTAAAAGCTTCAACTGCCCTGCTGTTATCATTGCTCACATCTACATGCGCAATCCTTTTAAAATCGTCAGCTGTTCTTATTATATTACTGTATGTAAATGTTTTCTTCTTGTTAAATATTGAAAACTTCTGTAAATTGTCTGCATTTTTAATCACATCATTAATATTGTCATAATATTTTTCCAGATATTTCTCATGAGTATATATCTCCCGTTCCGTCAGTCCGTTCCTGCTTTTAGGAATATTAATATATGAAAAAAGTCCCAGATTAATAAGCATAAGACACAACAATATTATTATTTTCTTATAATTAAATACCCTTAAAAACTCTGACATAACTTTATCCCCCATAAGTTATATATGTCACTTGCTGTCCGCTCTGTATATGCTGAATGGTGATACATCACCCCTGGACGCTGTACTGAACACCAGATATTGCTGTTCCTCCCGCCCGTCTTTATATGTGAGTTTAGCTTCAATAACACATTTGTTAATTTTTTCTACTGCATCATTTTTCTCTCCATTCACTTCTTTACTCTGATACAGGTTCTCCCCATATAATCTGACCGGAATACTCTGAACTATATAGAATTTGAGATTTTCCTGATTATCCGGATCAACATCTACCCATTTACTTGTGTATCTTCTTTTTTTATTTTTTTCACTAGAAAGAGTCTTTCTTTTATCATTAATAATTATTATTGATGCATTTGCTGCACGGAGAGAAAACTTTTCAATATCTTTATCTTTAAACAGTTCCGGCATGCTGTATGCAATTATATTTATTCTTCGCATAGTATCACTGTTATCATCAGAATTTCCATAAACGCTGTCAGAATAAAAATCACTAACTATACATTCAGCATTATCACGGTTTACATCCACATCCGGATATCGTATTTCCAACTCTGGATATATTTCTCTTATATACCTTTCACCGCCAATTCTGGTCTTTTTTAATATCGGATAATCAACTTTCCTGAATATAAAAAACAATACTGCACCAGCAGCAACTAAGCACAACACTGCTGCCACAATGATTAATACCTTTTTTCGATGCATTAACCTTCCCCCATTCTGATCCGGCTATTCACCTATAATTTCCCATGTGCCTGCATTTTCTATATTTTTCTTATCAATATACATATATTCACTGGAATTATCATCACTCCATGCAAACATACACCTTGAATCCCCAAAATACATAGTCATTACACTGTCACACGAAATCTCGTTAATCTGTTCCCCTGATGTATTTAACACCATACATTTTTTATTTCTATCATCATAGCTGTAATAATAAACCTGATATAATATGTTATCCATATACACATACTTTCCGTCATATGATAAACTGCACATGTCATATGTCTTATCAGACTTTAATATAAGCTGTGTTGTCTGTTCATTTATGTCCGAAAAATACAATCCTTGTCCTGTAACATAATATGCAAATATATTTTTTTCTGGGATAATACAATAATCTGATACATTTTCGTCACTTACAAGACTTATATTCCCTGTCTGATAATCATATGTATACAATCCCCTTGTTTTAGAATTATAACTTCTTTTCTCCGCCTGCTCCTGTACCTCAAAATACAGCTTATCTCCATAACTCTTTACATTTGCAATTGATATATTCTTTCCGCTTATTTCATAAATATCCTTTGTACTGCCATCTTTAAGAGAGATTCTCTTTATAACCTCTGTAAATTCCTCATCCAATGTGTAATGAACATACTGATAATATGCATATGCATAGTCTCCATGAAATACAAGCTTTGTAGAAGAATCCTGCCCGCTAGGCATTATTTCTGTTATCTCTTCACTATTATTTCCAGCTGTATCCATCCTTACAAGAACAGACATACCACCAGAGTACTTCATATAATAAAGATAGCCATCATGATAATAAATATTATCTGCTATGTATGCCCGGCTACCCATGTATGCATTACAAGACGAACTTTTATGATTGCATTCCGGCTTTGCACACGCAATAATGACTTCCTTAGTGTCATAATCAAAATACTTAAGATACTGCATATCAGATGTTAAAAAATAATATCCATCCTCTGTTGCAGTAAAATCATGCAATCCAACACCCTTCCAGTAACTCTGTGAATCATCAAGTACATATTCCCCACTTATTGATGAGTAATCCGGTTCAGACGGTTCACTTTTTATCCTGTTAGTGACAATATACACAGCAACAAAAACCAAAAGTACTGCCACAATTGAAAATAATATTATCAGCTTCTTTTTCTTCGACATATAGTATCACCCCCTGATTATATATACGAAAACTATCTGTCAAAAGTTTTAGTTATAACCCCATATTTCCATAAATAATGCAAAAAACAATAGCCCCGATAATAATACATATTGATGCAATCCTTCCTCTCACACCAGTGAAACGGCTGCACAAAATATATGTAAAAGCGAATACAACAATCATTATTACCAGTCTTATCAGCAGACGGATTATTATAAATGTGCCTATAGTTAAATAAAAGCCACTATCCCGCATGAACATAAGACTCATTAAAGGTGCAGCCAGATATGGCATTCCATAATATCTGTACATACACCACATATCTATTCCGTACACAATTACAAAAAGCACCATACAGAGTACCGCTGAAGCAGCTATTCTTTTAACCTTAATCATATGCTTTCCGCTTGCTGCTTCGACTATATATTTAGTACCCGTGCTTGTCTCAATTCCAATATTTTCCGAAACTATAAGTACTACAGATACAAGAAGCGCTATTAGAATAACTATTTCACGCACCTTCCCATAGTCTCCGAAAATCTCTTCATATCCTCTTTCTGACATCATATAACCAGCAATTCCAGTATCTTCTTTAAGAATATCCAGATAATCACATTTTTCCTGAAACTCCCTGACAGCAGAATATCTTGATGAATATACAAGTACAGCTGAATTAATCTCTGAGAAATCTTCCATTGAAATCTCACCATTTTCATACTTTACTGAAGCTTCATCTGCTAATTGTACAGCTCCAATATAATCATCTTTACGCTCCTGTATCATTTCTGTTATTTGTGAATAATCTGCCCCGCCTTTTTCGAGATATATTTTGTCACGCTCCATTGCATTGTCAGAAAAAGTCATTTTTCCATAACTCACAAAATACAGAACAACAACCAGAAGAACTGCTATCACAGTAATTCCACGGCTTGTTATTAACAGCTTATGCAGTTCTTTCATGAAAACCGGCATTTTCCCAAGAACATGCTGGTATCCCTCACTTATCCGTCCGGCTATGCCTGCAAGCAGACTCTTATGCTGCTGCGGACGCATCAGAACTGTTCCGGCAAATGCTATAACACCTGCTGTACATAAAAGAACTATAAGGGTAATGAGCATAATTGCAGATTCAGATATAACAAATGTTCCTCTTCCATGATTTGCATATGTGCTTATAATTTCATTAACTTTCATAAGCCGGACCAGATTAATCTTCCTTAATATGGCATATACACTATGTCCCGGTATCTTAAAATACATAAACACTTCCAGCCCTGCAAATATCCCTGTTATTATCAGTGCATGGTTTCTCTTTCTGTTCACCACAAAAACTGCCCACAAAACAACACTAAGCACTATTATTGCAAATGTACTATATACATAGTTATATAATACAAATTCTATCTGACTCATAGGAAGTGAAAACCTTGAAAATGCAGGAATAGATTGTACAGGTGCATTAAGTGACTCTGTTCCTCCATACAGAAACAAAGATGCAGCAAAAGTTGTAATATACAATCCCGCAGTTATTGCCACTCCTGACACAACTATTATCAGAAACCTGCGTAGAGCAAGACCTTGCCTTCCGCCACCTGCTGCATGTACAATCCCCCACATTTCATTATCTCTTTCCCCCGACAGTTCATATATTATGAAAACCATCATAAGCATTGAAAAATAAAATGTATAATAATATTTCACAAAATTTTCTGTAGCTTTACAATTCACTGGATACAGTGAAACATCTGACACCCTTCCAAAATCCTTTGCCGTTTTTAAAATATTGTTATATGTAAAACTATCTTTATCTGCAAATATAGAAAAAGTCATAAGCTGCTGTGCATTAATCTGTATCTGTCTTATATCATCAGAATAATGCTTAATATACTCAAGCTGTTCCTCCTGATCCGTACTGTTTCTTAATTCTTTAAGCCCTGTGCCTCTGGTCTGCTGATATGTATACAGAAAAACATTTATAATAATAAATGCCATAAACACCAGCAGAATTTTTCTGTTTAACAGTCTTTTTAACTCATTCATCAAATACCTTCTATTAAACTCTAATCAACCGTAACAATCTTAAATTCACCTGAAATACTGCTCTTATCAATGTATGCAAGCTTATTTCCATACGCAAAGAAAAGATACTTTTCATCACCATAAAACATATTTCTGATTTTTTTACTGTCAAGTTCAATAGTATTTACAACATTTCCTGAAGGTTCAAGAACATATATTACAGGAGTTATCTTCTCCCTTAAATTAGTTAAACTTCCTATTCCTCCATTATACATGTAAATATACTTTCCATCGTAAGATATTGTCGCCGTTGTAATTGTATCATCCGCCTTATACAATAATTCAGCCTTGCTTTCGTTCAGCTTTCTTGAATACAAGCCCTTACTTATCACATAATAATAAAGAACATTATTTTCTGTATCTACATAATAGTCTGATATATTATCGTCTGAAACCTTTTCACTTTCTCCTGTCTCATAATCATAACAATACAGCTTATAGCTGATATCTGCCTTCGCCGTCTGCTTATCGATTGAACAATTAAATATCTGGAAAAACATCTTTGTACCAAAACTTCTTGCACCATATATGGCATTATATGCTCCCTTATAAGAAAAAGCCTCACTTGTCTTTCCCGTTGATAATTCAACCTTCACAATAGTCTCTGTATCATTCTCACTGCTGTCTACTGCTCCTGTATGTCCAATATGATTATATGCATATGCACAGTCATCATGGAATACTAATGAAACCGATGTAGTTGTATCGTTGGCAAATAATGCAGCAACATCCTGTCTGTTGCTGCCATCCTTTTCAATCCTTACCAGCTTAGCCAATCCATTCTCTACTCTTACAACATATATACTGCCTTTATAATAGTGAACTAATGATGAAAGATAGTCACTTCCTAATACTGCATTACAATCAGATGAATTATGCATACACTCTGCTTTTGCACATACTGGTGTTGTCTTATGTGTACTATCATCGAAATATTTCAATGTAGTTGTAAAGTTGTCATCGTTCCATTCAAGATAATAGTATCCTGTCTCTGCCTTTGCTACACCATGCGAATCAGTTCGCCAGTAACTCTGTTCTTCCTGTTCATTCCCAGCACTTCCAATATCAATACTTTTATCCTTTTTACCATTTTTTGTAACCATTACAACTACCAATATAATAATTGCAACTAAAACTACTGCTAAAATGCTTATAAATATTATTTTATTTTTCTTTTTCATAATAACAATCCCCCTATTAATAGTTAAAAATCATGCCTGCAATAAATACAGGCATGAAATACAATCTAATATTATCTTATGGTTCCAAATGTAAACTAGTATATGTACTTCCCGTGTCAGAGCATACATAATATCTAGTATACGAATATCTTGTCAGATACGGAGTCTGCCTACCCGCACTTACACTATATCCATACTGATCACCAGCTGCAAAATTATATCTTTCATTATCATATAATGCAGAAAATTCAACATATCCTACCAATGTCAATTCTGACTGATCATTCGCATCCAAATAAGCAAATGCAGAAAATTCATCCATCGATAAATAATAATAAAATCTAGTATCTCCTGCATATGCATGACCACTTCTTGAATCACTATAACTTGCATATGCTCCTATTGTACCAACTCCCATAACATTGATAACCATAGCTAATATTAATATACTTGTAATTATTGTAGTCTTTACCACTGTACTCTTCTTCATACTTTAACCTCCTTAAAGTATATCATGTTGATATATCTAATATCAACAACTTTCAGTTACTCTTGTATAATTACCTACACGATTACTTCTTTTCTTTCTTTTTTAATACATCAGGTTCTTTTGGCTGATATAATCCAAAAAAAGATGCTGAATTAGCAGACATTTTTGCTGTTCTCTTAGCTGCTTCTGCCATTCCTTTAAGAATCTGTTTCATGAAATCTACCCTCCTTTCGTATTCCTAATAACAGTAACAGTCCTATTATCAGAAGCATTGTATTAATATACAGGCTTATATGACATAAGATTGTATATTCCCCATATCTTATGACCATGCTCATAATATTTAACATAAATGATATCAGCATAGATGATATTCCTAACCCAGTGCTTATAATCATATATTTGTGCTTTTGTTCAATAGTAAGCCTCTTATTATGATGTTCTAGTGGTGCATTAAGTACAATTATCAGATATCCAGCTGCGGCTATAATCCATGTCAGAACATCTCCTTTAACAAGCATCTGGATTCTAAGTATAATAAATGAAATTAGAAAAACTCCACAATAACATATATTACATCCCAGATGCGTATCCGCATGATATCCACCCGTATACATTCTTATGACAACCATCATTATGTTGTATACAATGGCATACCATATATTGCATGTTATCAATCCTATAATAATTACCAGTGATACATTTATAATTCCTGATATTATTAATTCCATACCATATGCACACACTTCTTTTTCTTCTTCTGTAATCACATCCTTAGACACAAAAAAATCAGCTATAACCAATGCAATTGAATGAATCATTTACATAATTCCTTTCAATTTATACATTGATTATAGCTGTTTTAACTTTTTAAAAAAGTAGTTTGGCATATTCGGTAATATATGGCACATTCTGCACATTTTTATTTCTTAAAAAACTATTGACAAATCTTTTTTAATCTGCATCTGCACATAAGATAATTATCTCCCTGCTGTTCATAGTTGATAGTTCCATTATATTTATCAATAATATCCCTGATATTCATAATTCCAAATCCATGTATACCCTTATCTTTCTTGGTTGTATTCATGTCTGGATTATTCTTTAATACATTGCCTGGTGTTGTATTGCCTATATATATACACAGATTCCCATTATCCTCTGATATCTGCAGCTTTATTGTAGGATTATTGCTCTGTGCTGCCGCCTCAATAGCATTATCACACAGATTCTCAAGAAGTATATACAGATCCATATCATCAACACCTGTAATATCTCCCAGTACATAACATCCCATGTCAATTCCAGAATCATGACACTGATTAATCTTTCTGTTTAACAGATAATTAAGTACAATACTATTACTTATAATCTCTGCAAGATTAACATTCTTCTGACCCGTACTGTATTTATCAAGCATTTCTGTTGCTTTGGCATACTGTTCATCATTGATAAGTTCTCTGATAAGTATTAAGACATTCTTAATATCATGTCTCTGCTTACTGTTCTGCTTCTGCATATCAAGTATTGATTCTATATCCTTTTCCTTCTGCTGATATGCACCAAGCATAACCTGCTGCCGCATTTTCTGTTCATATAACTTCTGTTCCATAATAAGCAGGAATACACTTATAACATTAATTATTATAATACCTGCCATTGCAATAAATGTGTATATTACATTCATCTCGTAACTATTATCTGAACGATATACCATAAAACAACATACTATGACTGAGATTGCCGGTATCATTGACATTATAAACATATATTTATTATCTTTTGCTATTAACAATTTCTTTATCTTTATAAGGAATATAAAGAAAAATATTAATAATAACTGATTAAGCACAGCTCCTGCATACCTGTAAACTGTGCCATATTCAATGATAACAAGAAAATCTTTCTTAACAACAAGTGATACCAATCCGCCACCTAATAACGAACTTCCAGCAAGACAGCATATCATCATAATATTATAGAATATCTTCTCTATAATCGTTCCGCCTAATACTACGAAGCTGAATATAAGAGAATACACCATATATATGTATATTCCAACACTTTCAAAGTATACAATATGGTTAGATACTGTAAGATATATGAATGTAATCACTATTCCGATTATGCCTGTGCATTTCTTATTATACTTATCCTTACATCCAAGACTAGCCATCAGAAATGACGTCACAACCACACTCTGAAAAAGATTTATGGCATTTTCAAATATTATATCCATCATATAAACATTCTCCTTATCTCATCGACTCTGCTTCTGCTTATGTGATAGACTGTGCCATCCTTCATAATAAGGTTATCTCTTTTTCTTTCCTTTATATAATCCTTATTGACCATCTCGCCCTGTGATATCTTAATGAAACCGAACTGCTTTAGCTGCTCTTCATATGTACTCAGGTTCGCTCTTATTTTTCTCTCACCATTCTCACTTTTGAATATAAGATCATGTTTTATTACATTCACAGACACAATATCTGAAAGTCTTATTATATCGCCTTTCTCAATTACAAGTATTTTCTTTTTTTCTTTGAGAAAATCCATAATATTATACATTGTCTGTACAATATCTTTTTCAATATTATTTTTTCTTATAAAATCAATAGGAGTAAGACCGAATACCTGATACACATAATTGCTAT
>OGHY01001059.1_pt1 | contig 13408 bp, 17 predicted proteins | sample 1571541 | NCBI WGS metagenome assembly OGHY01 (sample SAMEA2581943, study PRJEB24529) | metagenome | biome: Human gut stool | place: China | collected 2011
TGAACGGTGCCCGTCTGGTGGGTACCACCACCATGGGCAAGGGCACCATCCAGAGCAGCCCGCAGCGTCTGTCGGACGGCAGTGCCGTGGTCATCACGGTGGCAAAGCTGGTCTGCGGCGACGGCAGCTGCTTTGACGGCACCGGCCTGACTGTGGATGTGGAGCGTGCCCTGAGCGCAGAGGAAGCAACGAACTTCTACGACTACACCCCCCAGACCGACCCGCAGGTGCAGCGCGCTGTCAGCGCTGCCCAGCAGCTGAGCGGCACTACTACGCTGGCAGGCGCAAGCTCTGCCGCCGCAGCGGACAGTACCGCCGCGTCTGCGGCAGCAGACGATACCGCCCCCGCAGAAGCTGCGGAGGGAGAGCCCGCCGAGGGCGAGACTGCCGCGTCTGAGCCGGAGACGGCTGCGAGCGCAGCGGAGTGAACCCTGCAATCCTGAACCATAAACACCAAAAAGGCTGCTGCGTTCTGCAACAGCCTTTTTCTGAGAAAGGAATTGACCCTATGCCGGAACTGACCGACCTTTCTGTGATCCGTGCCCTGTGCGAAAAATACGATTTTGCACTTTCCAAGGGCTTTGGGCAGAACTTTATCATCAACCCGGGCATCCCCACCAAGATCGTGGATGCCAGCGGGGTAGACAAGCGCTACGGTGTCATCGAGATCGGCCCCGGCATCGGCGTGCTGACCAAGGAACTGGCCAAGCGCGCCGCCAAGGTGGTGTCCATCGAGGTGGACGAGCGCCTGCCGCCCCTGCTGGCCGAGACCATGGCGGGCGTGGATAACTTCAAGCTGGTATTGCAGGATGTTCTGAAAGTAGACCTCCGCGCCCTCATCGAGGAGGAGTTCCCCGGGATGCCGGTGGCTGTCTGCGCCAACCTGCCCTACTACATCACCAGCCCCATCGTCATGAAGCTGCTGGGCGACCGCCTGCCCATCCAGAACCTCACCGTCATGGTGCAGAAGGAGGCCGCCGACCGTCTGGCCGCTGCCCCCGGCACCCGGGCGTCCAGCGCCATCAGCTGCGCCGTGAGCTACTACGCCACCTCAAAACTGATGTTCACCGCCGCGCCGGGCAGCTTCTACCCGGCCCCGAAGGTCACCAGCGCCGTTGTGCGGATGGACATCCGCCCCACTCCCGCCGTACAGGTGGAGGACGAGGACGGCTACTTCGCCCTCATCCGTGCCGCTTTCGGCCAGCGCCGTAAGACCGCCGCCAACGCCATCGCCAGCGGCCTCGGCCTGCCGAAAGATAAGGTCATCGCGGCCATCGAGGCGGCGGGCTTCGACGCCCGCATCCGCCCCGAGGCCCTGACCCTCGAGGACTTCGCTGCCGTACAGCGGGAGCTGAAGTAAAATTTTATCATAATAAAACGCCAAGGCCCCCGCAGTTTGGAACAGAACTGCGGGGGCCTTGGTCGTTATGTGGAAGGAATAGAGAATGGCAATGTGCTTACCTCAGCAGTGCGGTGTGGTCTGCGCCGCCCACGATGAAGCTGGCGGTGGAGCCGCTGTGGCTGAGGGTGAAAGGCGTATCGCCCGCACCGAGGGCTGCAACATCGGAGAGGGAGAGGGTGGAAGTGCAGCGTTCGGTGGAGAAGACAACGGTCTCGATGCGCTCAGAGCGGAGGCCGGTCAAATCGGAAAGGACGCCCTGCAGGGACGCCGTCTCATGGGTGACATCAATGTAGAGAACATCGCTGATCTGGTTCAGCCGGACCAGCTGGACGTTCTGGAGGATGTCGGCCTGAGCCGGGTCAAGGACACGCAGGCCGGTGGAGATGGTGCTGTTGTCGCTGCTGTGGGAGACATCGCGGTACTCCACCGCATCGAAGACCGCGCAGATGCGGTACTCGCGGCTGCTGTCGCCTTCGACAGGCGTCCAGCTGCTCCACTGATGGCCGAGGGCGGGCAGCTCCTGCGTCTCAGTGACGACACAGCCGCTGACCGTGCAGCTGCGCTGTTTCTCGCCCTTCTCGGTGCAGGTAGGCTCTTTGGTGATGACCCACTCGCCGAAGGTGTGGGTCTTGCTGACGGGGATGGCCTCGGTCTGGGTATCGTCGCCACGGATGCAGTCACGGTGCTTGGAGCCTTGCTCGACACAGGTAGCGTCCCTGTCGATGACCCACTCGCCGTACTCGTGGCCGAGGGCCTCAATGGCCTCAGTCCGGGTATCGCCGCAGGCAGAACAGGTGAAGGTGCGCACGCCGTCGGCAGTGCAGGTGGCCTCCTTCGTGACGACGCCTGCATCCCACTTGTGGGCGGTCTTATCCACCGGGATGCTCTCGGTGTAGCTGTCGCCGCAGACGACGCAGGTATAGGTCATGATGCCCGGCTCGGCGCAGGTCGCGGCCTTGGTCACGACGCCCGCGCCGTAGCTGTGCTGGCCGGTGGCGTTGAGCGTTTCGGTCTTCGTATCGCCGCAGACCTCGCACTGGTAGGTGACGGTGCCGTCCTGGCCGCAGGTAGCCGCTGTCGTGGAGAGGACTTTCCACTGATGCTGGCCGGTGGCGGGGATGCTCTCGGTCTGGGTAGCGTCGCTGCGGATGCAATCACGGTGTTTGGAGCCTTCCTCGATACAGGTAGCGTCCCGGTCAATGACCCACTCGCCGTACTCGTGGCCGGGGGCCTCAATGGCCTCAGTCCGGGTATTGTGGCAGACGGTACAGGTGAAGGTGCGCACGCCCAGCTCAGTGCAGGTGGGCTTCTTCGTGACGACACCCTCGTTCCAGGTGTGCTGGCCGGTGGCGGGGAGAGTGTGGCGGAACGTGGTGCCGCAGTGGTCCACCATGCAGATGTAATCGATGTAGCCGTCCTTGCCGCAGGTCGGCTCCTGATGGTCGCTGACTTTCCAGTTGTGGACAGAAGCGATGTCGCCGTACTTGGCCTTTTCTGCCTCACTCATCTCGGGCGTTACGCGGTCGGGGGAGTGAGAAGTGGAATGGCTGTCCGCGTAGACACCGTTGTGGAAGAGCCGCGAGATGCTGGTGGTGCCGCTCTTTACGAGCTTCACGAGGCCCTTCTTGCCGTTTTCCGCGAGCTGGATGACTTTGTCCAGCTTCTTGCCGTCGCTGCTTTGGATAGCATTGTCGGCGTCGGGGGCGGTTGCGGTGATGTCCAGCGCGGAGTCGGTATTGCTGATGGAGACGCTGCCGCCGCCGATGGCAGGGGCGTCGCTGGTGCCGGTGGCGGTGATAGTGCCGCCGGTTATCGTGATACTGCTGGAGTTGTTGTTGTCGCTGCCGCCGATGCCGGCGCCGGTGTCATAGCCGGTGGCTGTGATGGTGCCGCCACTGATGGTGACATCGGCGTAGCTGCCGCCGATGCCCGAAGAACCGAAGTTGTTGCTATGCTGGTTGCCTTTGGCGTTGACCGTGCCGCTCTTGATGGTCACGCTGCTGCGGCTATTAAGGCCCGAGCCGATGCCGGCAGCGGAATCGCCGCCCGTTGCGTTGATGGTGCCGCCGTCGATCACGACGTCCACCTTGTCGGAGTCATAGCCTGAGCCGATGCCGGCAGCGAGATTGCCGCCCCTGACGTCTTTGAGTTCGGCGTTACCGGAGATTCTGAAAGAGTACATCTGCAAATGGCGTTATGATGTGGAAGGGGATGCATGGCTGTTTCCCAATATCGGCGGAGAGCAGCTGATGGGGAGTGGACTCCGCTGCGCGTTCAAGCGGTATTGTCTGAGCCGGGGCGTGAAGCAGCACAATGTGCATGGTCTGCGGCATACCTTTTCGCTCTACTATATAAGAAATAACGGTAATCAGTTCAAATTGCAAAAAATCCTCGGTCATTCGACGATGGAAATGACCCGGCGGTATGTGAATCTGGCTGCGGCAGATATTACAAGCGACTATGACCGGTTCTCGCCGCTGGCAAATGCAAAGCGCAAGACGAGCCGCGCGAGGGCGATTCATCGGGCGGAAGAGGATTGAAATATACTTTTTAATGAGGCGGCATCGTGATGTGGGCGGTGCTGCTCCTTTTGATACAAAAACAAAGTATGTTCAACAATAAGCTTGAAATAAACAACTATTTATAGTATAATGAGACTATCAAACGATTGAAAGGGGGCGGTAGCCAGAAAAGGCTCATCCCATCCTGTGAAATAGCAAGACACATTCGGGCAGCTGTAAACGAACCCGATAGCAATAGGTTTACAGCAAATTTTATTTCACGGGAGGGCCTAAAATATGAGCCTCGAAAAAGATACGAACGAAAAAACTATGCTGATTGCACCTCCGCCCCAAAGAAGACGGAGTGGTGTCCCGGCGGCAGTAGAACTGCTGGGAGGATTCTCTGAGCTGGGATTGGCACCGGGTGAACAAAGCCCTGCACCGTCTCAGTTGGTGAAACAGCCGACGGATGAAATGACAGAGCAAGTGCGGCTCATAGAAGAAGCGCGAATCGCAGAAATGCTTTTCGAGAGAGCTGCACCGGTCTTGCCAGAGGATACTTACTATGTCTCACAGGCAATCGGCGATTCTATCCGGAGCTGGGGATTTGGGCGCTATGCGATCGACGCGGGAACAGGGGCAGGTAAGACAACTGCTATCATGAACCTGCTGAAAGAAATCGTGGCTTCGACTCCCAGATATGAGGCCGTCGATCGCAAACGAATCCTGTACCTGTGCAACCGGAAAGCACTGCGGGAGCAAATTATTCAAGCCGTCTTTGGGGATGACTGCGAAAGAGACTTCCGAGATTGGGATTTGATCAAATGGGAAATGATGGACTGCCTGAGCTTTGAGTTTGTCGATGTCATGACCTATCAGAAGCTTCAGAAGGACTATCAGAATGACCCGGAGAAGACGATAGAGCACATCAAACGATGCTATACGTATATTGTCTGCGATGAAGCGCATTATTTTGTGAATGATGCGAGCTTTAACCACAAAACAGACACGGTGTACCAGTGCATTGAGCGGTTGATTTCGTGCAAAACGGTTGTCTATATGAGCGCTACGATGGAGTTTTTGATTCGGAAATGGAAAGAGGAGGGAACACTTCCTCCGGAGAACTACTACCGAATCCAAAGAAGAAAATCGTGCGTCTCAGAGATTCGATTCTATTACCGGGATGCAGAGCGGAAAGCCCTTTTGGATGCGATTCCACCCGATGAAAAGGCCATCGTATTTGTGACGACCCATGCGGCGCTTGAGAAAATGAAGCTGATATACGGCGACGATGCTGCATATTACTGCTCTGATAATAACAAGCACGGGGCCATGGACGCACTGCGCGACTGTGTCAGGGGAGGAAGGCTCCTGAAACGAATCCTCTTTACCACGACAGTCCTCTATAATGGCGTTGACATCAAAGACGAGACAGTCAAACATGTTTTCATTGAGCAGTGGCTTCCTATGGAAGTGATTCAGGAAATTGGCCGAAAGCGTTCTCTGAGTGAAAATGATACCTGCAAGCTGTATCTGCGCGGTAGAGGGATGCGAGAACTGAAAACGCGGCTCAAAGAGGCAAACCAGAATCTTGAACCAGCGCTTTGCTATCGTACAGGAGGCGAGGCTTGGGAGAAGTTTCTGGAAACGCCGGATGTGAATGTGCGAATCGGGGAGGAGTCTGTTTTGAACTATGACCACCGAACCGGCGAGTATCACATCAATGAAATGAAGGAGTTGCTCTTCTTATATCAGAAACATACTGCGCTGGAAATGATACAGAAAGGTCATCATGATGCGATTCTTAGTATGATTCGGGATGATTTGGGCGGGTCTGTTCCGGAGTATAAATCTGATGATGCGTCGGCCTATATCGCGGAACACCTCAATAAGCCAATGCTGAAAAATAATCTGAAGGAGGAACTGATTCGTGTTCTTGGAATGACTCCTGCGAAAGGCCGTTCCAGTAAAGAATCGATTGGCAAGCTGCTTTTGAATCGGGAACTTCAAAAGTATGGTGTGGAAATCATATCAGACCAAGGGAATGCAGGGGAATGGCGTAATAAGACATTCTGGATGCTGGTGGAACTGACTTGACACCCGATGTGCGTAAAAATTCGTGTTGATTCTATAGATACTGCACGAAAAATTACGCAGAAAAGAGCTTGAACAGACACTTTTTTGTGGATATGAAACAGATTGCAACGTGTTCAGTAACGTGATATAATGAAGAAGGAAAGAGGGTGTTTTGATGCTTTACCCATTTATGACATTGAACGATGGTACGGAAATCGTTTATTCCTCACCGATTCAGAATGGAAATCAGGAACAGGTAAAGGTGCAGATCGAGACGCCTGTAGAAAATGGCTTCAAGTCTGCGACATGTATCCTGCCGGGCTATCTGTGGACGAACAATGGCTATTCCGAAATCGAGATGGCAAGCCTGAAAGAACTGATCAAATCGACAGCACATCTGCTGATTCGTTTCTCTCGTGAGGGGGGAATCGAGAGTGCCTAGTTTGTTCCGGTTGTTCGGTTATGTGATTTTCTTTTGGAGCAACGAGGGGGCACCGCTGGAACCTGTCCATGTTCATGTTGCGAAGGGTGTGCCGAATGCCAATGCGACAAAAATCTGGATGACAGAAGCGGGTGGCTGTATCATCGCCAATAATAATTCGAAGATACCGACTCGAACGTTGAACGCTATTGTGGATGTTCTGGAAAGCCGTTCCAGTTACATCATTGCACAGTGGAATGACGTGTTCGGAGAGTCGAAATTCTATTGCTAAAGCTGATATAAAATGGCCCTGTTACTCGATGGTGAGCAGCAGGGCTTCTTTATATCTTATGATATTAAACAGCACCGAAGATTGAGAGAATGAAATACAGGATGGCACCCATTAAAATAGTTCCACCAGCGGCCTCTATCAGGAGAAGCAGACATCCCCAGTCTCCGCCCCCGCCTTTGTTGCTGCTCATAGCGCTGTACATCATATAGTGGTCAAACCAATCATGGTCACATTTGTGGCTCATAGTAAATCCTCCTGTATTATCATGTGTTCCTTTGGACTGATTGAAGAATATCGCACTTAGTGTCCCGCTAGTTGGACTTACAAGTGCACTTTTAAGAATTTTGGGGATTTTTTGCTGATAAATGCTCCCGTATCATCCGTTTCAGCGTCGGACGAGTGACATGAAGAGCTTCTGCAAGTTGGCCTTTGTTCATCTCCCGGCGGGTGTACCGGTCATATAGGGCAGAAAAGTTATCGGGTATGGTGACCTTCTTGCGTCCCTTGTAGACTCCATTCCGCTTGGCGATGGCGATTCCTTCCCGTTGTCTGTCCAGCAGGTTCTGCCGTTCAAACTCGTTGATGGCCGCAATCATCGTCAGCATCAGCTTGCCGGTGGGTGTGCCGGTGTCCAGATTCTCTTTGTTGCTGACGAGATGCACTTCCTTGGCCTGCAACCGCTCCACGATTTCGAGCAGGTCTTTGGTGCTGCGTGCGAGGCGGCTAAAGTCGTGGATGTAGACGGTATCGCCCTCCCGTACATAGTCGAGCATTGCTTGGAGTTGGGGCCTGTCCATGCTCTTGCCGCTGACTTTTTCGGTGAACCACTTCTCGATGCTGTGTTTCTTGAGTGCTTCGATTTGACGCGCTTCGTTCTGTTCTTCGGTGCTGACGCGGACATATGCGACCTTCATAGATGTACCTCACTGGATGATAGAAAAATAGGGTCAGAGATGAGAGAAATCTTTGAAAAGAATGCCAAAACCGACCCTAAATTGTAAAGGATAGGATGGAATCGGGATAATAAATAGGGTGTACTCTAAATTAGAGCCACTGCGTGACATAGATGCTGATATTAGGACAGCTGCTATCACCATTTGTAAGTGGTTTGGCGTTAAGACTTATGATGTCATTATCCTCAAAATCAACTTGGCATTGATATGTGTCGCAGGAGATGGAGGCAGAGGAGTCTTTTTCAATATCTAATCCTGCACAAATTGTTGGTACACCATTTTCAAAATCAAGAAACACCTCTTCGGACGGGACGAAAAACTCATAGCGTACGCAAGGATTAGAGCTGATGAGCGAAAACCATACACGGGGAAAGCTCTTTATGATACGAAAGAGCTGTGCGGCAGTAAGTACAGTGGTTGCGGTAGTGTTGATATAGTCGTTCATAATAATTCTCCTTTTTACAAGTACACTTTCAAAAAGCGTCGACGGTGATGCTGCCGCCGTCTCTGGCGCTGATCTCATACTCGATGGTGTGAATGTCCGGAAATGTCTGACGCTCGATGCTCAAAATGCTGGCAAGCGGAATGGAAAGCCATGTGCTCCCGGCGATGATATGCAGGTCGCTCTTGTCCCGGCGGGTTCGGAGATTGGTATCTTGGAATGACAGGGCCGCACCCGTTAGAATGGCGCAAACGCTGGCCTTGCACTCAAACGTCTCCTGAACAAAGGTGTCAATCGGGATTTTATAATCTGCCATAATAGACCTCCAATATAAAAGGTGGCACTACTCTCACTCGTGCTCTTGCTCTCTGTCTTTTTTGTGATTAGTCGGCCTTTACGAACATCTCCATGCAGTCAGCGCAGATAACGCGCACTTCTTTGGTGCTACGGATAATAGTGCCGCACTTGGGGCATATCCACCGCCGGGTACTGCTCTTGGCTTTTGGGGGCTTGGGTGCGCCTGTCTCACTGCTGCCAGGTGTCTTGCTGCCGTTACCAGTACCGACCATATCAGCCCATGCCAGTCGCTCACCCATCTGAATGGCATCCCAGCCTTGGAAGAGGATGAAGTCCAACAGTTCCTCCGAAGGGTTTGTAATCGTCCAGCCGTACTTGTCATGGTGAGAGACGACCAGCCCGTGGGATTCTGCCTGCTCCTTGAAGCGCTTGTTGTGGTAGACACCATTATTGGAGGTGTCCTTGATACCGTTCTCCAAGTTGTGCTCGTGCACCATCTCATGGAGAAGCGTTGCGGTGGTCTCTTCAATCGGGCGGTCAAGGGTGGCTGACGAGATATTGATTTCGTACTTGCTCTCCTGCCCAGCCTGCCAGACCTTGGCACAGGTGATATGCCCGTATGCGGACGGTGTTTTCTTGAGCGAGATGATTGGCTCCGGCAGTGCTCCACCGAAATAGTGCTTGTTCAGCTCCCGGAACATTTTTTCGAGCTGCCCAGCGGCGCGGCTGGTTTTCACGGTCTGCTTCATGGTGCTTTCTCTCCTTTGTACGTCAAGATTGCAAAAAGTCCGGGCAGATGGTATAATGAATTTATCCCGGCGGGACTGCCTCTTGTGTGGTTGGCAGTCTATGGAAAGGGACGCTTGTAGATGGGGTGGCTCATGGGGATGACCTCCTGCTTTACGAGTGAATGTTTAACGGCTCCGGAAAATGAGGTGGAGCTGGAACTAGCAAAAGCATGGTACCACGCAAACGATGCAAATGTCAAGCATGGCACCATGTTTTCTACGTTTGGCACAAAAATTGAAGAAAAAGGTTGTTCATGATGAGCATGGTGCCATGCTGGATAGCCTGAATAATACTGAGGTAGAGAATGGCGCTAAGCGAAAAAAAAGCGATTACAGATAAAAAACATCTGGATAAGCTTGATAAAATGAAAATTCAGCCCTATAAAGAAGAGGGGGCCGAAATTCGGGCGGCAGCAGAACAGGCAGGACAAAGTTTGCAGGGGTACATCCTTCAGGCGGTGAGAACGCGAATGAAGGCAGACGAAGAGGGAGCCGGGGAGGTTAAAAATATTGAAGTTCACTCTTCAAACAAATATCCGGACCGTTATTACATTTCCCAAGATGAGGAAAATGCGCTCAAGCAACTTCTTCGCCCTCATATTGAGACTATCCCATTTGAAGATCGAGCCGAACTGGAAAAACGGTTGATAGCATTGATTCGTGAGACGTTGGAAGAAGAACGCGAGAACTATAATGAGAACTCATTCAGAAGTTTTCTTTAATTGGGAATAGATCAGCACAAAAATAAGCCTCTGCCTTTTGAATGGGCAGGGGCTTTTATCGTGTCCGGGCAAAATAAAATCCCGGTGGGGATGAGCCACCGGGATTGTCAAGAAAAGTAAATTAATTTAGTTATTTTTGCGATAGAGGATATTGATTCCGCTATCTGGATGATAGGACCAAATAACAGTTACATAATCGAAAACTTCTTTCTGACGACCATCAAGAGCGCGTGTACCCATCATTTCGGTATAGAGCCAATCAGGCAGACCTAACTCAGAATTTAACTCTTTAATCATCAACAGAGCAAAATCGTTATCAAGCTTGTATGCCTGCGAACCCTTAGCAGCGCCCCACGGATTAGAATCAATCGTAATAGACTGCCCATCTTTAGCCGCTGAAAGGACCAATCCGTCACCTTTAAGATCAGCATATGCTTTAAAATTTGGATTCTTAACAGAGCCCTTATTCACTGTCCAGAGGTAACTTCTCAAATTGGTTTCTTTTGTTCCTTCAACAAGTGTGGAGACCGAAACGACAGGAGAACCATCTTCTGCGGTAAATTCATATGTGCCTTTTAGAGTAAGCGAATGATTTTGGAATGCATTCTTATAGTAGTCATAAAGGTCTTCGCGCACAGAAGCGTAAACCCGTTCTCCATTTTTTGTCAGAGAAAAGCATTTATACTTTAAACCATCTCTGTAAGTGTAGAAATAGTTGAAATCTGTCTTGCCAGAAATAATAATTTCTTGACCTTTGGTGTATTCTGTGGAAAGAGACAAAGAAGCGGAAGAGTCACTAGTCTCTTTCGATAGAAACCCCGAAGCAGTCGAAGATGATTTCACCTCAGAGGTGGAGGGTTCAGATACGGTAGGGTCTACAGTAGTAGAGATATGGTTCTTATAGTCAGCAATATCAAGGGCAATATAATAGCGCCCAGATAGTGCAGAATTATATACGTATTCATCACCTAGAAAAGTGCAAAAAGATGGGTCGAAATCTCCTGAAAGAATAGAATTGTTCGTATTATAATTAGAAACTGTTAGATTTGAAGAGGTTTCATTATATAAATTCTCATAATCATTTTGAGGCATATAGGTATAAATATATTTAGAAACCTTCACTATATGTATTGCAGAAAAATGAATATAGATAGTAATGTTTGGAACGAATTTTTTTTCATTTATGGCAGCGTTCACTTCATTTTCAGTAGTAAGATATTTGACAGATTCAACAATAATACGGTCAATTTTAATATCTTGAAGCGACTCAGATTTAGCTTTCTCGTTTAACTTTTCTTCACAAGTTTTAATAAACGGATACCACGCACGCTTTTGGGCAACAACTTCCTCGCTAGACAGCGGCTCAACAGCAAAAACTGTGGGGAGAAAAAGTAATAGCATGAAGATGCATAATAAAAAAGATATTGACTTCTTTTTCATAATAGGTCCTCTTCTTGAAAATTAATTATCGAACAACTGTAACTTCTCTGCTTTCAGTAGAATAAACGTAAGCTAATGCGCTATCTCCGTATTGGATGATTAAAATAGCGTTATGGCCGGAAATATTCCAACTGTTATACTGAGATTCACTCATGTTGTATACGAGGTCAACGGATGTTTGCTCACCGGGAGAAAGTTTGATGCTGCCGATGCTGCTGTAGCGTGACAGCTCGTCTTTATCCCAATATGCCATGAAATTAGAATCATCAATATAGGCCACAGTGTTACCAGTATTCTTAATAGTGATATTGATATGAAGCTTATAGTAATAAGTATAATCCCAATGCCAACCGCTGCTGGTAAATACACGGTCACCTGAACCTGTTCTGTAATAATCGGTATACATTTGGTCAAATCTAGTGGAGATTTCGTTATTTCCGGTAGGATAAGAACCATTCGGACCCGAAACAGAACCTCCGGAGCCGCCGCAAGCAGTCAGGAGACTACATACCAATACTGCCATAAGAAGCAGTGAATAAACTTTTCTTTTCATGATAGAACCTCGATAAAATATAAAAAACAAGATATTCTTGTTGGCAAGTATAATTATTGGACTACAGTAATTTCATCTGTAGTTGTAGAATAAACATAAGCTAAGGAGTCTCCGCCATATTGAATAAGTATTGTAATATTATGACCCCTAGAGTACCAGCTGTTATATTGATTTGCAGTAATTTCATATGCAAGTTCCACGGTGATTTTCTTGCCAGGGGTTAATTGAACAGGGCTAATGCCGGAGCTATAAGGGGAAAGCTTATCGTTATCCCAATAGGCACTAAAGAGAGAATTGTCAATATTGGCGGTGACATCACCCGTATTTTCTATGGTTATATCGGTTTCAAGTGTGTAGTATGTGCTTTCACCGTATCCCCAACCATTACTGCCATATCCGCCACTGCCGGAAGCAGGTGTGCTATGGGATTGTGTATGCAACCAGCCGAGGCTTGTGGTGATTTGGTCTTTTTGGAAAGTACCCGATGAATAAGAATTATTGGGTCCTGAGACAGCACCACCAGAACCGCTGCAAGCTGTTAGGATACTGCACATGAATACGGACAATAGCAGTAGGAAGCATACTCTTCTCTTCATAATTATAAGCGACCTCCTCAAAATCAAGTCATTGAAGCAGATGAACAAATCTGTACAACTGCCCCAAAAGTTCTTGACACAAAGCTATCACACTTTTATCACAATGTCAAGCAATAGAGTCAAAAATGATAATGATAAATCATCATCGTAACCTATACTGGACAATAGGAGGCGATGGGTGATGAAGATGACCTCAGAACGAATCAAGGCACTGCGAGAGGCACGCGGCTGGACACAGGCAGAGCTTGCTCGGCGGCTGAGTATCACGCGCAATGGTGTCAACTCGTGGGAACAAGGGCTTTCTATGCCGTCGCCTGCTTGTCTGGTTGACTTGGCGAAGCTGTTTTCTGTCTCAACCGACTATCTGTTGGGTGTGGAGCGGTTGGAGACGGTCAATGTCACGGGCTTGAATGAGGAAGATATTGCATTGTTGGCGCAGTTGGCCGACCGTCTAAGGGGCAATCATTGACAGGCGAATACCAGAAACTTTGAATATTGATAAAAGGACGAAGATGCGACTGAAAAATATGAAATGCAATCAATGTGATACCGGCCTGAATAATCAGAATAAAACGATAAAAATGACGACATATCGAGCGTTATGTGATAAAAGAATCGGTGATAATGATGAATTGTGTAGATAAATATTTCGGAAAAATGTAAGAAAAATTTGAAATGAACATTCTGGAGACGCAACTGATTGTTGATATTGACAACCAATGTATTTTCTGCTATTCTATCTAAGACAGTTGATTTCCAGTACGACGCAAGAAGGTTTCCAGAATCAACAGAGCGAATCAGTTGCTCAACTTGAAGAAATCATTTGCGCATGCTCGGAAAAGTGACGTGGAAACGATTGTATCTTTGCTGGTGTGGCGCAATGGCAGCGCAACTGATTTGTAATCAGTGGGTTGCAGGTTCAACT
>OGHY01001073.1_pt1 | contig 13288 bp, 10 predicted proteins | sample 1571541 | NCBI WGS metagenome assembly OGHY01 (sample SAMEA2581943, study PRJEB24529) | metagenome | biome: Human gut stool | place: China | collected 2011
GACTAAAATAAGCTGTAAAACAGCAAATCCAAGGGATTTAATTGCATTTCGCAATACACTGGAAATGATACCACATATTAGACGTATTGTTGGTGGCTTTAAGACTTCTATGTTTGTAGAATGTTTTGATAAAATGGATGATTTATCTGATCTTTATAAGCTTGTACTTTCAGCGATAGTAGATGAACCACCTATATCATTACGTGATGGAGGTATGATTAAGGAAGGTTACTCACAAGAGGCAGATGAGCTTCGCAATGCCAAAATAAAATGCAAGGAGTGGCTTTCAGAGCTTGAAATGCGTGAAAAAGAAAGAACAGGTATTAAAAATCTTAAGGTCAAGTATAATAAGGTGTTTGGATATTATCTTGAGGTTACGAATTCATTTAAAGACAAAGTACCTCCTGAATGGGTAAGAAAGCAGACACTTACCAATGCAGAGCGTTATACGACAGATGAATTAAAACATCTTGAGGATGTTATACTTGGTGCAGAGGATAAATTGTATTCGCTTGAATATGATTTATTTTGCGATGTCAGGGAAAAGATTGCAAAGGAAGTAGTCAGAATACAGAATACTGCCAAAGCTGTTGCGATGGTTGATGCACTTGTTTCTTTATCAGTTGTTGCAACGCAGAATAACTATGTAAAACCAAAAATCAACGATAAAGGAATAATAGATATTAAAAATGGCCGGCATCCGGTAGTCGAGAAGATGATAACCAATGATATGTTTATATCTAATGACACATATCTTGATAATTCATCAAACAGAGTTACTATAATAACCGGACCTAATATGGCTGGTAAGTCTACATATATGAGACAGACTGCACTTATTGTGCTTATGGCACAGACAGGTAGTTTTGTTCCAGCGGATTCTGCCAGTATATGTATAGTTGACAGAATATTTACAAGGGTAGGAGCATCAGATGATCTGGCTTCAGGACAATCAACTTTTATGGTTGAGATGACAGAGGTTGCCAATATATTAAGAAATGCTACTTCAAAAAGTCTTATAATACTTGATGAAATAGGAAGAGGTACAAGTACATTTGATGGATTAAGTATAGCATGGGCTGTTGTTGAATATATAGCCAATACAAAAATTCTTGGGGCAAAGACACTTTTTGCAACACATTATCATGAACTTACAGAGCTTGAAGGAACGCTTGACGGAGTTAATAATTATTGCATAGCGGTTAAAGAATGTGGTGATGATATAGTATTCCTTCGTAAGATTATAAAGGGTGGAGCAGATAAAAGCTATGGTATACAAGTGGCTAAGCTCGCAGGAGTTCCGGAAACGGTACTTAACAGGGCTAAAGAGCTTGTTGCTGAGTTAAGTGATGCAGATATATCACAGAAGGCAAGGGATATAGCCCAATATTCAAAGAAACTTGAAAAAATGAATAATCAGTATAAAAAGATTAATGATTTAGAGGATAAACAGATGTCATTGTTTGATACGGTTAAAGATGATGACATTATATCGGATATTAAAGAACTTGATATAAGTAATATGACACCAATAGATGCGCTTAATACGTTATATAAGCTGCAGGGGAAGGTTAAAAACCGCTGGTAAATTAAGAAAATATATCTGATTAAAATGGATGATTATTCTGCTTTTGGTTGATAAATGCTATATGTGTGAATAAGGAAAGGAGACTGACGTTGGGAATTCAGCTGCTTGATCAGAATACAATTAATAAAATTGCTGCAGGAGAAGTTATAGAAAGACCTTCATCTGTTGTTAAAGAATTGGTTGAAAATGCTATAGATGCAGGGGCTAATGCAGTTACTGTTGAAATAAAGGAAGGTGGAATCTCATTTATAAGAGTTACAGATAATGGTTCTGGAATCAATAAAGATGAGATAGATATAGCATTTAAAAGACATGCGACAAGCAAGATAAAGTCAATAGAGGATCTGATAACAGTTTCATCTCTGGGATTCCGAGGTGAAGCACTTGCAAGTATAGCTGCAGTTTCACAGATAGAACTGATAACAAAGACACAAAAGAGTCTTACAGGTACAAGATATCTGTCTGAGGGTGGAAAGAAAATATCAGTTGAAGATATAGGTGCACCTGATGGTACTACATTTATTGTTAGAAATCTTTTCTTTAATACACCTGTAAGGAGAAAGTTTTTAAAGTCAGCAGCAACAGAAGCTGGTTATATTAATTCCCTGATGCAGTATCTGTCTTTATCACGTCCTGATATATCATTCAGATTTATTAATAATAACCAGAATAAGCTTCATACATCTGGAAATATGAAGCTTAAGGATATTATATATAATGTTTATGGAAGAGATATTACTGCGAATCTTTATGAAGTAAATAGTGCTGCTGAGAATATCAGGATAGAGGGTTATATAGGAAAACCGTTTGTGAATCGTGGTAACAGGGTATATGAGAACTATTATATAAATGGCAGATATATAAAGAGCAGTATAATAAACAGAGCGATTGAGGCTGGATATAAAGGTTTTATAATGCCACATAATTATCCGTTTACAGTTCTGCATTTTACGATTAATCCGGAAATCATAGATGTTAATGTACATCCTACTAAGATGGAGCTTAGATTTTCTAATAATGAATATGTATATAATTTTGTGTATGATACAATTCTTTCCACGTTAAAGGGAAAAGAGCTTGTTGCTGAGGTTGAAGCTGATGGACAGATAATGCAGAGGCTAAATAAGGAAAAAGAGCTGGAAATAAAAGAAACAAAAGCAGCATTTGGAATTGACAGAACAGAAGAAACTAAAAAAACGGTACAATTAAAACAAGAACCAAAGTCAGAACTAAAGCCGGAATTAAAGTCAGAAGTAAAGGTAGAATCAAAGCCGGAATTAAAGTCAGAAGTAAAGATAGAACCAGAATCGGAATCAAAGTCAGAACTAAAGCTGGAATCAACAAGAAAGATAGAATTACAAAAAGCTATGCCGGATGAAACAAAAACCAGACTCCCAGAACCATTTGAAACAAGAAGATCAGAGGCTATGGTAAAGGATGATGAACAAAAATATCAGGCAGAAGTTAAAGTAAAACCTGAACAGCTCTCGATGTTTAAGGATAAGCTTCTTGATGAGGATAATAAGGATAATTACAGAATAATAGGCCAGCTGTTTGATACTTACTGGCTGATAGAGTTTGAGGACAGATTTTATATGATGGATCAGCATGCTGCACATGAGAAGGTTCTTTATGAGAGAATGATGAAAAAAATCAGGGAAAAGCATATTGATACACAGATGATTATGCCACCTGTTATTCTTACACTTAATATGAATGAGGAAGAAGTACTTAAACAGAATATGCAGGTGTTTACTAAAATGGGTTATGAAATAGAAGAGTTTGGCGGTAGTGAGTATAAGGTTACAGGAATTCCGGCGGGATTTCCAAAGCTTGATTACAGACAGATGCTTATGGATCTTCTTGATGGACTTATGAGTGAAGGAAGAATGACTGATATGGATATCCTTACTGAAAAGGTTGCATCTATGTCGTGCAAAGCTGCAATAAAAGGTAATAATAAAATATCTTATAAGGAAGCAGAGGAACTTATGGATGAGCTTATGAAAGCAGATAATCCATATAATTGTCCACATGGAAGACCAACTCTTATAGTTATGAGCAAGTATGATATAGAAAGAAAATTCAAGAGAATTGTGTAAAACAGGTAAATGACAGATTTTAGAAAGGTGTGGTTATTAATATGGAAAAACAGCCTTTAGTTATATTAACAGGTCCAACAGCGGTTGGAAAAACTTCTTTGTCTATAAGACTTGCAAAACAGATTGGAGCAGAAATTATAAGTGCAGATTCTATGCAGGTGTATAAGGGCATGGATATAGGAACTGCCAAGATAAAACAGGAAGAAATGCATGGAGTGAAGCATTATCTTATAGATGTTATGAATCCTGATGAGGAATTTAATATAACTATATTTAAAAAGATGGCATGCGAGGCGATTGATAAAATAAGAGCTAATGGGCATATACCGCTTATAGTTGGTGGTACTGGCTTTTACATTCAGTCAGTTCTTTATGATATACAGTTTGAAAATGAAGATAAAGATACTTCATATAGGGAAGAACTGTATGATATAGCAAGACGTGAAGGCGCAGAGTATCTTCATGATATGTTAAGAAAGATAGATGAAAAGTCAGCAGATGTAATCCATTACAATAATGTTAAGAGAGTTGCAAGAGCTATCGAATATTATAAACAGACAGGTAAGAAAATATCTGAGCATAATGAGGAACAGCAGAAAAAAGAATCACCTTATAACTATGTATATTTTGTTTTGAATGATGATAGAAAGCTGCTGTATGACAGAATTAACCTGAGGGTTGACCAGATGTTTGATGAAGGACTTGTTGATGAGGTTAAGAGACTGAAAGAGAGTGGTATAGATAGAGATGCCACATCAATGCAGGCAATAGGATATAAGGAAGTACTTGATTATCTTGATGGCTTATGTACTCTTGAACAACTGAAGGAAAATATTAAAAACAATACAAGACATTTTTCAAAAAGACAGATAACATGGTTTAAAAGGGAAAAAGACATTGAATGGCTTAATCTTGACGAGTTTGGCCATGATAAGGAAAAACTGTTATCATATATGCTTCAGATACTGATGGACAAGAATATAGTTGCACAATAGACAGAATAAGTATAAAGTATGTTAAAGAATTTATGCTGAAAGCAAAAGAAAGAGGAAAAATATGAAAAATATGTACTGTGAACATCTTGGCATAAGTGAGGATGTGTATAATTATGGTCAGAATGTTATTAAAGAACTTAAGGAAAGATTTGATAGAATAGATGAAATAGCAGAGTATAACCAGCTGAAGGTGCTTAGCGCAATGCAGAAGAATAAGGTTGCAGAGATGCATCTGTATGGAACAAGTGGGTATGGTTATAACGATGAAGGAAGGGATACTCTTGAGAGAATATATGCTGATATATTTAAAACAGAGGATGCACTTGTAAGACCTCAGATAATATGCGGTACTCATGCACTTAATGTGGCGATATCATCTAATCTTCGACCTGGTGATGAGCTTTTATCGCCAGTTGGCAAGCCATATGATACTATGGATGAGATTATAGGAATAAGACCATCTAAAGGAAGTCTTGCTGAATATAATATAAGTTATAGGCAGGTTGACCTTCTGCCTGATGGAAGTTTTGATTATGAAGGTATAAGAAAAGCTATCAATGAAAAGACAAAGCTTGTAACTATACAGCGTTCAAAAGGATATGCCCAAAGACCGACACTTTCAGTTGAAAGAATTGGAGAACTTATTAAGTTTATTAAAGACATTAAACCGGAAGTCATATGTATGGTTGATAACTGCTATGGTGAGTTTGTTGAAAAGATAGAACCATCAGAGGTCGGGGCTGATATGGTAGTTGGTTCACTTATTAAGAATCCAGGCGGTGGACTTGCACCTTGTGGAGGATATATTGCAGGACGAAAGGACTGCATAGAACAGGCAGCATACAGACTTTCATCTCCAGGTCTTGGCAAAGAGGTTGGTGCAACAATAAATGTAAATAAAGATTTCTATCAGGGTCTGTTCCTTGCACCTACTGTTGTTGCTGGAGCATTAAAGGGTGCTATATTTGCAGCTAATGTATATGAAAAGGCTGGATTTAGATGTATACCTGATGCCAAAGAAGAAAGATATGATATTATACAGGCTGTAGAACTTGGGACTAAAGAGGGGCTTGTAGCTTTCTGCAAAGGCATACAGGCAGCAGCACCGGTTGACAGCTTTGTAACGCCTGAACCATGGGCTATGCCTGGATATGATTCTGATGTTATTATGGCAGCAGGTGCATTCGTACAGGGTTCATCTATTGAGCTTAGTGCAGATGGTCCAGTAAAGGAACCATATGCTGTTTATTTCCAGGGCGGACTTACATGGTACCATGCGAAATTCGGTATTATGATGAGTATGCAGAAAATGTATGAAAAGGGACTTCTTAAGATTAATTAATTGTGATATACTATTTTAGGTTATTTTGGAATATTTTATTATGCCTAAGTGGTTGTATTCCGATAGAAATACTGATAAAATAATTGCGTACGTGTTACTGATACGTGCGGGAATGGAGTAGCATGAGTAATATTTCCAAGTATAAGAATGGATGGTTTCTTATATTATTTATTCTTATAGGTATCGTGCTTGGTGGTCTGATAGCAGAGGTTACAGCAGGGATACCTGCTCTTAGCTGGTTAGGATATGGACAGACATTTGGAGTAGGAGCATTAGAAAGTCCGGTTATTCTTAATCTGGGATTTATGGTACTTACTTTTTCTATCCAGCTTAGGATAACAATAGCAAGTATTATTGGCGTTATACTGGCTATTATAGCTTATAAAGTTATATAAGATAAGGCTTATCGATATTTTATGAGTGATAATTTAATATGTGAAAAAGATGAAATAAAGGATCTTATGCCGTATGAAAAGTGTATGGAGTTTGGTGCAGGCAGTCTTACAGATACTGAGCTTGTTGCAGCTATTATAAAGACAGGTACAGCAGGCAAAACAGCAAAGAATCTCGCAGAGGATATACTTAACAGTGCTGGTAGTAAAGGATTGCCTGGCATTATAGATATGTCAGTACAGGAGCTTATGGATATAAAAGGCATAGGTATGGCTAAAGCAGCACAGCTAAAGTGCATATGTGAACTATCAAGGCGTATTGCCAAAAGGCAGGCTGCTATGAGGCTTAAGTTCTCATCGCCTGATACCATAGCAGGGTATTATATGGAGGATATGAGGTATCTGACAAAAGAAAGACTGATACTTATTATGCTTGACAGCAGGCTGGGATTAATCAGTGATATTGTCCTTTCAATTGGCACAGTCAACAGTTCCCTTGTATCACCATCGGAGGTGTTTTACGAGGCATGCAGAAACAAAGCGGTAAGCATAGTACTTGTGCATAATCATCCAAGTGGTGATTCCAATCCAAGCAGACAGGATATTGAAGTTACAGACAAGATAAGTAAGGCTGGTGAGATTCTGGGAATTCATCTTATAGATCATATAATTATTGGAGATAATAATTACACAAGTTTAAAAGAATATGGCTGTATAGGATAGGATTACAATTATGCAGCAGCTATTCACATACATGAAAGGAAGAAAATTATGTCTAACGTATATGGTATTGATATTGGCACAAGTAATTTTAAAATGTGCTGCAAGGATAAGGATGCAATCCTTAATGAAAAAAATATAATAGCAATTGCTAACAAAAAAGATCTTCTTGCTTTTGGCGATGAAGCATATGAAATGTATGAAAAGGCACCAGAGAATATAGAGGTTTCTTTCCCTGTAAAGTTCGGTGTGATAGCAGATATAGAGAATATGCAGACTTTATTACTGAATTTTTTTAACAAGGTTAACGATGATAAGAAAAATACAGGCAATAATGATTTCTATATAGCTGTTCCAACAGATGTTACAGAGGTTGAAAAAAGAGCATTTTATGAACTTGTGGCAGATTCAAAGGTGAAAGCCAAGAATATATATATAGTAGATAAACCTGTGGCAGATGCTATCGGTGCAGGGCTTGATGTTACTAAGTCAAGAGGTGTTATGATGGTAAACATCGGTGCTGAAACAACAGAAATATCTGTTTTATCACTTGGCGGAATTGTTATAAGTAAGTCAATAAAAATTGGTGGTAACAAGTTAGATGATTGCATTATCAGTAATGTAAGAAAGGTATATAATCTTGTTATTGGCAGCAAGACTGCCGAGGGATTAAAAAAAGAGCTTGGAAGTGCAGTAAAGGTTGATGAAACATTTGCACCAGGCTTTGGCCGTAATGTATTATCCGGACTTCCTGTAAGTGTTGATGTTTCTTCTGATGTTATATATAATGCAATAGTTGATGCCCTTCATTCTATTATGGATGCAATAAAGGTTATATTAGAGAGGACTCCACCAGAACTTGCAGCTGATATTATAAAGGATGGTGTATATGTATCAGGTGGTACATCACAGATTAATAATCTTGAAAAGTTTATAAGACAGGAGACTAATCTTAATGTTAATATAGTTGATCAGCCTTCTGAGAGTGTTGTAAGAGGTCTTATTGGAGTTGTAACTAATCCACAGTTTGCAAAGATTGCTTATACTCCAAAAGATAGAAATTATGATTAAGGAAGAGTAAAATGAAAAAGAAAGTATCTTCATTCATGACATCCAAGTATATTTTAATTGTTTTAACTGCCGTTTGTCTTATATTTATATCGACAAGTTTTTTTACAGACAGGCTTGTTGCACCTTTAAGAAGTGCTATATCAATGGTAGTGGTTCCTCTTCAGAAAGGAATGAATAATCTTGGACTCTGGACATACGATAAGTATACAACTCTTCAGGAAATATCAGTTGTTCTTGATGAGAATAAGGAACTAAAGAGCAAGGTTGATGATCTTACAGAAGAAAACAATCAGTTAAGACAGGATACTTATGAACTTTCAAGACTCAGGGAGTTGTATCAGCTCGATGAGAAGTATACAGGATATACAAAGGTAGGAGCAAGAATAATAGAAGTAACAGCTGATAACTGGTCTAAAGCGTTTAAGGTAGATAAAGGCAGTGATGATGGTATTAAAAAAGATATGAATGTTATTGCCGGCGGTGGTCTTGTTGGGATTGTTACAGAAGTTGGAAAGAATTATTCGATTATTAAGACAATAATCGAGGATAATAATTCGGTGAGTGGAATGCTTATAGATACTAATGAAACTTGTATTGTTGAAGGCGATATAGAACAGTCGGACAGTGGATTTGTTAAGCTTACACATTTTAAAAGTGATATAACAGTCAGAGATGGGGATAAGGTAGTTACATCCAATATAAGTGATAAATATCTTCAGGGGATACTTATAGGTTATGCTAAAGATGTAACACCTGATTCTAACAATCTTACACAGTCAGGATATCTTGTTCCAGCGGTAGATTTCAATAATCTTCAGGAAGTACTTATTATAACTGAAATGAAAAAACAATAATTAAAGGCAGGAGAACCATGAAAAGAAAAGTAACAGAGTTGGTTATAATTTTACTGGTTTACCTTATACAGGGAACCTTTGGAAGGACTATTGCCATAGGCGGCATAGTTCCTAATCTTTTGATTATCCTTCCAGTGCTGTTTGGTTTCTTTAAAGGAAAGAATGAGGGGATGTTTGTTGGTTTTTTTGCGGGCATCATGTATGATTTATTCTTTTCTGGATTATTTGGTTTTTCAGTATTGGTTTTTGTGTACGTAGGATATTATTCAGGAATGTTTTATAAAGAATATGAGAAAGTTGAGGTCCTTATTCCCTTAGCAATGGTTATGCTTTCAGATTTTATCTATGAATTTTTATCATACATAGGTAAGTTCCTTTTACATAACAGGTTAAATGCAGATTATTTCATAACAAAGTTTATCATTCCGGAGATGGTTTATACCCTTATAATTGCACTGGTTATTTATTATCCGTTGATGAAACTTGATACATTGCTTGATGTTAAGTGGAAGAAAAGGAAAAAAGGTAATTTAGATGAAGGAAATATTTGATTATATTCTAAGTCTCTTCAAATCCAGAATTTTTCCGTTGATAATGGTGTTTATTGTACTTGTCGGCGTACTTGTTAACAGATTATTTTCACTTCAGATTATTAATGGAGAGTCTTATGTAAAAGATTTATCAAGTTCAATACAAAAGGACATGAGTGTTGCTGCCACGAGAGGAAGAATATTCGATAAGAATGGAGTTTTACTGGCGTATAATGATCTTGCATATGCAGTAAGGATAAGCGATAGTGGAAAGTATGAGGATAATGATACCAAAAACAGACTGCTTAATACTTCAATAGATAAAACTCTTACAATTATTGAAGAAAAAGGTGACAGCTATTCGAATGATTTTCCTATTGTTTATTCTAATGGAATGTATGAATATAACATAAAGGATAATGAACTGCTTAGATTCTTAAGAGATATATATGGTAAGCGTTCTATAAGTGAGCTTTCAGATGAACAGAGAAATGTATCAGCAGGTGAGCTGTTTAAACAATTATGTGACAGATATGGCGTAGCTGTAGCAGGTGATGATTATATAAATGATGGCGGAGCTATGGCAGCTACTATAAAGCTGTTAAAAGAGCAGGGAATGAATCCGGTAGCTGATGGTTTTAGTGTAGAACATGCACTTATGATAGTTAACTTAAGAAGATATATGTCTGCTAATTCATATAACAGATATATATCATTTACAATTGCTAATGAGGTTTCAGATGAGACTGTAGCTGCAATCCTTGAAAATTCAGATGAGCTTACAGGTGTTACGGTAGATGAGCAGTATATAAGAAGATACGTAGACAGCATGTATGTTTCCCAGATATTAGGATATACTGGTACGGTGTCGTCAAGCGAGCTGGAAACATTGGATGATTCCTATGACAGCAATGATATTGTCGGAAAAAGTGGTATAGAAAAGAGCATGGAATCAGAGCTTGCAGGAACAAAGGGTACCAGAAAGGTTTACGTTGATACTGTAGGACGAATAACAGAGGTGCTTGATGAACAGGATTCATCAGCGGGTAATGACGTATATCTGACGATTGATATTAATCTTCAGAAAAAAATATACAATGCCCTTGAGGATAAAATTATACAGATATTATTAACATATATGCGTAATGGGGATACAAAATATTCATATAATTCTAACGGAAGTGTAAATACAGTATATATACTTGCAAAAGAAGTATATTTTGCCCTTATAGATAACAATATAGTGTCAATAAAGCATATTGCATCCCAGAGTACTGATACTGAAAGACAGATATATTCAGCATTCTTATCTAAACAGGATAGTACAATGGAATGGCTAAGAAATGAACTGTCTGTGGGAGATACACCATACGGAAAGCTTGATGAGGAACAGCAGCTGTATATATGGTATGTATATACGAGCCTGAAAGACAGAGGAGTATTTAATACTGCTAATGTAGATACAGATGATAATGTATATAAGGACTGGACAGAAGGCAACGGAACAAGCCTTAAGGAACTGCTTACACATGGCATATCAAAAAACTGGATTAATCTTAATATATTTTCATCTGAACAGTATACAAGTCTTCAGGAGTCATATGATGCGCTTATTGATTATATAGATAGTTATCTAAGGGAAGATACATCGTTTTATAAAAAGATGTATAAGTATATGGTCAATGCTGGAAATATATCTGGAAGACAGATATGTATGCTGCTGTATGAACAGGGTGTTCTTGATATGAACGATGAGAATTCAAGATATGCATCGCTTGCCTCAGGAGGACTTGGCGCTTATGAGTTTATGGTATATGCCATAACTAATAAAATAATAACTCCTGCACAGCTTGCACTGCAGCCATGTTCAGCATCAACAGTTATTACTAATCCACAAAATGGTGATATATTAGCTATGGTTTCTTATCCAAGCTATGATAATAACAAGCTCTCAGGAACAGTTGATGCCAAATATTTCAACAGCCTGATCAATGATAAAGCTGCGCCTATGATAAACAGGGCAACTCAGTCATTTACAGCACCTGGTTCAACATATAAGCCATGTACTACAATAGCAGGTATGGATACAGGAACTATATCGTCTGGTACAACATTTTATTGTTCGGGTTCATTTGATAAGGTAACCCCTGCACCTAAGTGCTGGAGATTATCAGGACATGGTGGAGAAGTTGCGGCAACGGCTATAAGAGATTCATGTAACGTATATTTCTATAATGTTGGTTATAATCTGGCATGTAGAAAGGATGGAACTTATAACAGTACTTATGGAACAAGCACACTTCAGAAGTATTCAGATCTTCTTGGATTATCAACCAAGGCAGGAGTTGAAATAGAGGAAAATTCACCACAGGCTTCCAATACGAACTCGATTGCTTCGGCTATAGGACAGGGTAATCATAAGTATAGTACACTTAATCTTGCTAGATATGTTACAACGATAGCTTCATCTGGAAAGTGTTATAATCTTACACTTATAGATAAAATAACTGATTCAGATGGCAATCTTATAAGAAAAAATGAAGCCGAGGTTGATCACCAGGTGGAATTAAGCAGTAATATATGGGATACAGTACATGAGGGTATGACACTTGCTGGTAATTCATATACAGGCATATCAAAGCTTGGCATGAAAATTGCTGCTAAATCAGGTACTGCACAGGAAAATACAAAAGAACCAGATCATTCTTTACTGGTTACGTATTCACCATATGATAATCCGGAAATATGTGTTTCTGTATGTATACAGCATGGATACTCATCAGGTACATCTATTGATTTGACAGCTGATATATATAAGATATATTATGGCTTAGAGTAATTTAAAGATGTCAGGAGGAAAAGTATTTGCCTCCTGACTGATGTGCCAGATTGCTGCATTGCTACGCAATCATCATTTAATAAAATAAGAGGTGAAATAATTGGATAATTCAGTTGTAATAAAAGGAAATAAGAATGGAATTGCAGTAAAAATGGATGCTTCTGTGAGCTTTGATGAACTTAAAGATATGATAAGAGATAAATTCACAGCATCAGCTAAGTTTTTTAACAATGCTGCTCTTGCATTATCACTTGAAGGACGAGAATTATCAGATACGCAGGAAAAAGAAATCATGGATATAATATCTGAGGTTACAGATATTAATATTGTATGTCTTATTGACCATGATGAGGAAAGAGATCTGATATACCAAAGAGCAGTTGCAGATGCAATGAATAACAAAAATAAGCATGATGTTACAGCAGAAATTATGGGGAAAGAAATAGAAGTACCAGCACAGCCTTTGTGTCAGTTCTATAAAGGAACCTTAAGATCCGGACAGGTATTGGAAACAGAGAGCAGCGTGGTTATTCTCGGAGATGTAAATCCTGGTGGAAAGGTTGTTGCGTGTGGAAATGTGATTGTTCTTGGTAGCTTAAAGGGAAATATATTTGCTGGTGCTAATGGCAACGAAAATGCATTTGTTGTAGCGTTGGATATGGAACCTATGCAGATCAAGATAGCAGATATTATCGCAAGATGTTCTGACAGCAGCCCGGTAAGAAAGAAGCTTAAGGTAAAGGCAAAGCAGCCAGTCCAGCCTAAAATAGCCTATGTATATGAAGGCAATATATATGTTGAAGATTTTGAACAGAATGTATTGGAAGATATACATCTTTAATTCTTAATATTAAA